>Ga0209188_1000024_pt1 | contig 168055 bp, 153 predicted proteins | sample C_130625_EF_Meta_FD_187307 | JGI IMG/M metagenome (GOLD analysis project Ga0209188, IMG submission 187307) | Freshwater microbial communities from Lake Croche, Canada to study carbon cycling - C_130625_EF_MetaG (SPAdes) (version 2) | ecosystem: Environmental > Aquatic > Freshwater > Lake... | reverse complement strand
ACTCCCCCCCCCGATGAACTTATTAATTGAGGAACTAGACTCTATCACTAAACCAAGCCCTTGTCACTCTGGAGAGAACGGGCATGCCGAATTAGATTGGTCTAACGAACTGTCTGAAAAGATTGTTCAATTTGATTTCCAATGTGTCCGGACAACTTCCGATAATATCGTCAATTTGGCCAGGGTCTTAGATGAATTGCTGAGAGAATTGTCGATTATCCAAGAAAACGTAGAAAAACAAAAAAGCGGCAAGGAATTACTCACTACGCTATACAAAATAATTGCCAAGACACGTGATATCCACGGTGGGAAAGGCGAATATACACTTGCTTATATGATGATTTTGACTTGGCATAACTATTTCCCCGAATTAGCTGAACAAGCAATGATTTTGTTTATGGTAGACCCTCATGATATTGATTGTAGAAATCAATCACAGGCACCGTATGGTTCCTGGAAAGATGCCAAATATCTCTGCAAATACATTTTGGATAATGGTGGAGATATGGAACACCCACTTATTCAGTCTTGCATAAAGGGAATTAATGAGGCTTTGTATAACGATTATCAAATTTATTTGAGTGCGGAAGAATCTGACAAATCAAGGCGGCTATCTCTAGTTAGCAAATGGATAAGCCGTGAATCATCAAATAAGTTTGGCTTTATGAACGAAATACTTGCCAAGGACTATTTTCCTGAATATTTAGCCTCTGCAAAAACGGATATTTCTCTTCATCGTGCTATCAAAAAGTGTAAAACTCAATATCGGATTATTTGCTCCACATTGAATCGCCATATCGATACTGTGCAGATAAAACAGTCTTTGGGCAAGTGGTCAGAAATTGACCATTCTAAAACTACCTCGATAACTATGATGAAAAACAGGCGAGCTTTTATGAACCTACATAAAAATAAAGATAGCAAAGAAATTCGAAGCAATGCCCCTGACCGAATTCAGTGTGCTGAGAATTTTAAGGTCTATTTGGATTCCCTTGCTAAGCATGGTAAAGAAATAAAGGGTGGGAATGTCGGTTTAAATACATTTACATTACAAGCGTTATCTACTGTGAATGAGGATGAGTTAGACATAATTAACTCCCAGTGGCGAGATAATTGTAATAAAAAAAATGCGAACTCTTTGGGCAATGTGATAGCTATCGTAGATACTTCGGGTTCAATGTCCGGTGAACCATTATATGCTGCTATTGGATTAGGTTGCCGCGTTGCCGAAAAATCGCTGCTTGGAAAACGAATTATGACCTTTTCGTCAGAGCCAAACTGGTTGAATCTGGAATATTGTGATACGTTCAGTAAAATGGCCAAAAAAATATTTCGTGAGGCTGATTCTGGATACAATACTGATTTTTATAAAGCACTTGATTTGATTTTGCTTTCTATTGAACATCGAAGAATTCCGCCTATGGAAGTTGAAAATATGGTTTTGGCGATCTTCTCTGATATGCAAATTGACAATAACTTAAATTGGAGGTTTCATGGAAGTTATTCAACAACTCCAGAGATTGAGAAAAACAACAGAATTCAATGGGATATTTTGTATGACCAAATAAAACAGAAATATGCTGCGACTGGTATGCGACTTTATGGAGAACCACTTACTCCGCCACATATTCTCTTTTGGAACTTAAGACATACTGAGGGGTTTCCCTGTCTTTCTACTCAAGCAAATTGTTCTATGATGAGCGGGTTTGACCCTAGCATTTTAAATATATTTTGTGAGCTTGGATTAGCAGGCTTACAGGATTTGACTCCTATTAAATGCTTAGTGAAGGCTCTTGATAATGAAAGATATTTACCTATGGAACGTATTATTTCAGAGTCGTTTGTTTAGTCTATGTAAATTTACATAATAAATAGAAGGTACATAAAGACAATCTATTCTATATGGAGAAGAGGAATCCCGCACCTAATCAAATGGATTCGTACAGCAAACAATACAAAAAATGTTATTTTTAGAGAATGGGTGTATTGATTAAGGTCAATATGCTTCATTTACGTATTTTGGGGAACGTGCCCAAGATAGTTACAAATCTTAAATAATATGAAAATTTTTGGTACCCAGTACCCAATTGACTCAAGCAGCTACCCCAAAAAATAATTAAAATTTTGAAAAAGAGTCTAGCAAAACATACTCAGACAGCTACCTAAAAAATAATTTTTTTAATAAGATTAAACGAAATGAGTATAGCAATTAACGAATCTCGCACTTTGTAAAATGATTCATACAGCCAATTTCAAACTAAAATTTTTAGTGTTATTGCTGAGAATCTTCATTGATTCTCGGTACAATATATTTTTACAAAAAAAATATTTATTTTTTTTTGTAAAACCATAAAAAAATGCTTTTTTGTTTATTAAGCATTTTTTCATAAATATACGCTACATTGCACTACCTAACTGTTTATTTTTATCGATTTGTTGCTACTCGTTGTATTTATGAACGATGTGATTCGGCTTCCATCATGGCAGACCAAATCATATCGTCCAACTCATCGAGCTCATCATCTTCATCCTGGTAAGCAGCCTGGCGGGACATGAATGCCCGCTTGGCCTCGCGTTCATCTATTTCTGCCTCTTGCTTCCTATCCCATTCCCTTTGTGCATAATAGAACTCATCCTCACGCATGTCCTCTTCCATTTCAGCACGATACAGTTCTTCCTGACGCTGCAGGAATTGCTGCTTGTCTGCCCAAGACAACTGCTTGACTTGCTTAGCGGCATTTTGCTTGGCTTCCTGGATGCTGATGGGAAGCTTCATGGTGATTTGCTGAGTCCAGGTCGCCCCTGTACCAGACGAAAGAGCGGATAGGGCAGGAAACTCGGTCTCTGAAGTCGGTGCCGACGGATTCAGCCGTTTCTCTTTGTTTATGAGCACAGGGCACGCCAGGATACGAGCACCCGCATCATCCGTCTGGTAGATACCATAGGCATCCATGGCATGAATGCGGTGACCCTTGGCTTTGCAGTAGTTGCACTCCTGCATGGCCATGTTGATGGGGCGTTGGCTCTTAATCTTGGTCTGATCAAGAGATACCTTGACAGGGGCCTTGATCTGTGCCTTGACCTTGGCACTAGTGCGAAGCTCCTTCTTGGAGAGGACGGTGCAGAAATCCATTTCAAAAACGGGGGAGGGAAGTGAGAGAAAGACAAACGGTGCCGATGGGTAATAATACCAAGATTTTATTTTACAAAAAGTTATTCAATTTTTTATACCAGGAGAACACAGTTTTTGCGTAACATTCCTGTATTTATTATACTTTTATGTTGAAAACATAAATTACGCAAAACCTCGAATCCAACCTGGCTTTTTTATTAAATTTAAATAGTTTTACTATCGAACTCCCTAAAAACTCTAAAAAAGAAATGACCTCACTTTGGAAAAATGGACATTTATAAATGTCCAATTTTAGAAACCTCGATGGAGAATTTTTTTAGAGCTTTTTAAAAAGTGTGTTTGCCTGAAAATGCTTTTATCACAGAGAAAATCATTTTAATTTGGCTGCATAACTTTTTACATAATTCTATGTGAGAATAGTCGGCTCGTTTTTTTGTGTTGCCAAAACCGTCGAGGGAAAACGAGGATAACGAGTAATTTTTTTTGTTATTGTTGTGCTATCAAAAATATTACTAATTTGTGTTGTTATGCGGGTGTTGACAAAAATGGCAACATTTGGAAACATTTGTCAACAGCTCTGATTAAATAGTTTTACTATCGAACTCCCTAAAAACATCAAAAAAGAAATGACCTCACTTTTGAAAAATGGACATTTATAAATGTCCAATTTTAGAAACCTCGAGGGAGAATTTTTTTAGTGGGTATAAAAAATCAGTTTTGCCTGAAAATGCTTTTATCACAGAGAAAATCATTTTAATTTGGCTGCATAACTTTTTACATAATTCTATGCGGAAACCTTTAGGCATTTTTTTCTGTTTCCATTATATAGAATGGAAAAATGCCAAAAAATGCCAAAATTTCAATGTACAATTTGTAACTTCATTAGCAGCAAAAAAAGCAATTACAATACTCACATATCCACTCGTAAACATATTGATGCAGTGGAGGTGGAAACATCAGGAAACATTTTGGAAACCGAGGAAACAGCCAAAAATGCCGCTGCGGGTTCACAGTTATTTACTAATACAACTTGTTCATTATGTAGTAAAAAATACAAAACACGGAGTGGTTTATGGAAGCATACTCAGATTTGTTCTCCTGGAATTAAGCCCATTATTCATGTGGTTGAACCGGTTGTTGTTGAAGAGGTGGTTATTGAAAAAAAAGAAACACCGAATAACATTGAAACTATTTTATCGTTATTTAAAGAAAATGAGGAAATTCGCAATATGATGATAGAACAAAATGCAAAAATTATCGAACTCATGAATGCCAAACCACTTACTGCTATAACGAATATCACGAACAATAACAATAATAACACAATCAATAATCAATTTAATTTGAACCTCTTTTTAAATGAAACATGTCGGGATGCAATGAATATTACTGAGTTTATTGAGAACATTGATATTCAAATGAGAGAACTCGAAAACGTAGCAAATAACGGATATGTAGCTGGAATTACGGATATTATTTTGACTCGTCTCAAACAATTAGACGTATCAAAACGCCCCCTGCATTGCACTGATTTAAAACGCGAAACCCTCTATATAAAAGATAAAAATGAATGGAACCGCGATACCGAAGAAAACTCCAAAATAAAAAATATGATTACTAAGGTAGCCCATAAAAATTATAGAAAAATCCCCAAATGGCGAGAACAAAACCCTGAATGCCAAGAACCCGAAAATGAAAAATATAGTTTTTGCATAAATATGATGCGTAATTCTTTGGGTGATTTAGGAGACGAACAAGTACGTTTAGATGAAAAAATAATCAAAAATATTGCCAAGCTGGTTGTTGTAGATAAAAATGTATAAAACCATTATACACCGTTCCCATTAACGCCGATTATTTGCACCATATCATTCCCCAATCTTCTTTTGGTATTGTATTCAACAATTTTGTTTTTATAGTAGAAATGTCATAAAAATCAGTATCTTTTGGTCTAAATGAATAACAATCATAATATTGAATATAAAATTGTGTATAACCTAAATTTAATAAATAATCTATACATTTGAAATTAATATCATTTACTTCACTCGCCCATTCAAAACAAAGCAACTTTACTTTTTGAGTTAATGATGTAATGCATTCGTACTCTCCGCCTTCAACGTCTATTTTAATCAACTCAGGCAACCCATATAGTTCTATTAATTTATCTATGGTTATTGTTTTACAAGTAATTTCCGTATATGGATGATTACAAAATCTTGATGTATCCTTTGTTAACCAATCTTTATTTATAGTTGATAAAACATGATTATCTGCTTGATAAAAAGTTATATCATTACTATTATTGTTACAAACTGCATAATTAAGTAAAATTATTTTATCATTTTTACAAGTATTTAATAATCCATTAAATGTTATAGGTGATGCTTCTATTGAAATTATTTTTTCACAAAGGTTAATGTTTTCTAAACTCCAAAGACCAATGTTTGATCCAATGTCAAAATACATTATATATTAATAATGCATTTATTATATTTACCGTAAACGTAAAATAAACGTTTTTACTTCAATAAAATGTATAAAACCATTATAAAAACCAATATAAAATCATTTTATTTTATGTTAGTATACTGTTTTACTATATTATGTTAAAATATCAAGAGACCAAACCAATAGAGACGATTCATTATATTACAGTCGCTACAAAACCGCACAAGGTTCTCAACAAAATACTTGCCAACGTAAAAAAAAACAAAGAAACCATCGAAGTTCTCGGTCTGCAAGAAAATCGCCTCATCGGTTGGGAAGGAACGCAAAATTTCGGCGTAAAACTACGCGAAATATATAATTTTATCAATCGCCCTACTATCAATGAAAGTGATATTGTTCTTTTCACAGATGCCTATGATTTGGCCTATTTGGGAAACTTGACCGAGGTAGTACGACGATATAAAATGTTCTCGAAACCCATTATTTTTGGAGCAGAAAAAAGTTGTCATCCAGATCCCGGTCGAGCCTCAGAATATAAATTTCCAAATGATAATATGCCTGAATTTCCCTTTCTAAATAGTGGTATGATAATTGGCCGAGTGGACGCACTTCGCCACTGTATGAAAGGATATCAATATGATGACCGTCATGATGACCAACGATTCTGGACTACAGTATTTTTTGAGAATCCTGACAAAATCGAACTAGATTATGAGAACCTGTTATTTTTAAATGCCGCGGACATGGAAATGGAAGACTTTATATGGAATGGTAAAACCGCATGGTATAAGCGTCATAATCCCCTGTTTGTCCATATAAATGGGCCTGATAAGACGATGATTGAGATATTTTTGTAAATCTAAATGTTATGTTTATTTTCATTACTTTTTGGTTTTATCTTAGTTATATGTTTTAAAAAAAGAAGATAAACATAATATTCGTTACATAAGTATAAAGACAACCCGATAAAAACTGGGTCATGTTTACGATTAATGAACTTTTAAAAAATGAATCCGAAAAGCAAACTGCTGCAGAAGAAAAACCGGCATCGTCCCTTTCCTCTAATCAAGATACGAATCCAAATAAATACAAGAATATTTTGTCTAATTATTCGCCGATGGATACTGAAACGAATTATAGTACGATTGAACAAATGCTAGAAAAGGAAAAGCAGCATAATAAGACGGAAACCTGGATAAAGTTAGATAAAACGGTGAAAATCCAGAAGTTACATCATTTTGCGGAGAAATATGGAAAAGAACATACTCTTCCGGCCAAAGATGTAAAATCATTAAAGGTATTTTTCGTAAATTGTTTAGAAAAGAACAAACTGAATAAAACCAAGGATGTTTTATATGTGAAGGAGACGTCGGAAATATCTGCTATCCCCGCATTACATTTTAACCAAGCGAGTCGTAATTTTACGCTGAAAATTACTGATACAAAAAGGGTATCCACATTAAAATCTCTTACTCCTAAGCGAGCGAAAGAGCCGACTAGTGAAAGCTTGGAGGAATCTAATGAAGCCGCGGTATAATATTATAAGTACAATTTTACTTTATCGAGTACAATTGTATCCTGTTGTGAAACAACTATCAAAGCACGTATGCTTTAGTAATATATTGTTTTTTAAATTTTATAATGGCCATATAAATATATAATGCCTAAGCATGATGACGAGGAAGAATATTCAAGCGACAATAGCTACTGCCATTCTAAACGAAGTGAATTATGTAATAAATGCGAACGACGCGAAAAACGCCATGGTTGTAAACGGTGTAATAAAACAGAAAGTAATAAACATGAGAGACGGTGTAATCACTGTTGCCAATCAAAATGCAGACAGTGTAAAAACGAATCAGAACGGAACGGAAGGGACGGAAGGGACTTAAGTGAAGGTCGGAACGTAAGTGAAGGTCGGAACGGAAGAGAAAACAAATGTGAACAAAAAAAATGCGTTTGCGGAACTAGTTTTGTCATAACTATCAATTAATAGATGCGGAATTTCAAAGTACAATTGTAATATAATTGCAGCACAAATGCTGTCGTAAATTATTATGTTTTAGAAAAATATAATAGTAGCTATTTTGTATATATAATCTAATTATATATGCCGTACCAGTCTGACGATGAAAGTTTTCACGAATGCGAAAAACCACGAAACTGCAAAACAGAACAGAAATGCAGACCAAAAAAATGCAGATCCGAAAAAAAATGTTATAATGGTAATAACTGTCTAGACGGAAAGAACGGCACGGACGGTAAAGACGGTAAAAATGGAGAAAATGGAAAGGATGGAAAATGTGGTAGGGATGGAAAGCCAGGCCGTGATGGCGAAGATGGCAAAGATGGTAAGAATGGTGAAGATGGCCGTGATGGCCGCGATGGAAAGGATGGCAGAAACGGCCAGGATGGAGAGGATGGTAAAGAAGGTGAAGATGGCCGTGATGGAAAAGATGGCCAAGATGGTCAAAATGGAGAGGATGGATGCGATGGTCGGGACGGAAGGGATGGAAAGGATGGGAAAGACGGTTTACCAGGTGAAGATGGGTACTGTGGAAAAGATGGCAAGAATGGCCACGCTGGAAAAGATGGTTGCGATGGTGAAGATGGACGTGAAGGCAGAGAGGGTAAAGAAGGTCCTACGGGTCCTAGGGGGTATGAAGGGAAAAGAGGTCATGAGGGTAAAGTTGGCCCTACCGGACCGAGAGGAGTTCCTGGAGAAAAAGGATGCGAAGGTGATAGAGGAAACGCTGGTCCTGTGGGACCTATTGGCCCTAAAGGAGACGAGGGAAAAGATGGTGAGGATGGAGTTCAGGGTATACAGGGCCTTCAAGGACCACAGGGTCCTCAGGGTAAAGAAGGTGAAAATGGCCAAGGGTTTACGGGTCCACAAGGTATCCAAGGAATAGCTGGACCAACAGGATTAGGTTTTACGGGTTTTACTGGTTTTACAGGACCCCAAGGAATAGCCGGACCAACTGGTTTTACAGGACCGCAAGGAAAAGAAGGCTCAGGTTTTACAGGTTTCACAGGACCCCAAGGACCACAAGGACCGGCATCAGATTGCAGTTGCAACACATATATTAACACATTCGCAGCGTCAAATATCAAACCAGGACCACAAGGAGTAAAACTCGTTTATAATATTCCCAATGCAATTAATTTTATCGTTTACGGTTTTACCACACTCGGCGTTCCAAGTAATCTTTATGTAAGAACTGGCGAAACTCCCGATTATGAGAACGGCATCGGCTTTGCAACAGATTTACTATTAAACGACGAAATAGACACATTACATTTTGCTCAAATCGATTTGGGCGATTTTATCAGAGAAAAACGATTAAAATGTAGTGACCCAAAAATAAAAATAGGTAGCGTTCAGTTAGGTGAAGGGTTTGCAATTTTTGGTTCTAATGTTCTCGGAGTAATAGGTCAAAGTTTATATACCTATACAAATTTAATAGATAACAAAGAGGCAAATCAAGCTATAGAAATCACGATTCCCTCCTATAATACAGTAGACCATACTATTACCGGCGATTTATACAAGTATGGGTCTATTCCTTTCCGGTACATATCCGTGACCGCATTAGCTGGTAATGTAACACTAAATCTTTTAACACTTTCATTATGTTAATACGTAGTTGTTGAAAAGTCTAAAAAATTGATATAAACATATTTTAATAGTTATATCAATATCAAAATTCATGGAAACCGATTCGGATTATATTTGTGAAGAAACGGATTCAATTAATTCGACCACATCTTCAAAATCATCTACGAAAATCGTTGAAACAATAATTGAATCAATTTTCGACGAATGGCAGGAAGAAGATGTAGATGAATTGACAAATAATATGTATCAATTATTCGAAACATATCACGAAGAAAATATGATTTTGATTTCATCACCAACCTTTTATGAAACAATGCTAGAGCACGTTTGCCAAATACAATTCCAAGACCTACTTGCTGGGAATCTATGCAACCAAGAAGATTATGATGAGTTATACGAATTCGCAAAAAATACTCTAGAAGTCTACTTGGATTTTGCACCCTATGTACGACGGTCTGTCGTCTATAGTTCTACGTTGAATGAACAAAAAAATAGACAGGTCGAAGCTACAGCAAAAAAAATCAAAGCACTACAGGATATCCCCCAGCCAAAACAAAAATCAAAAGAATGGCACGAGTTCCGCTATAATCTGATTAGTGCGAGCAATCTTTGGAAAGCACTGGGGTCAGAATCCCAAAAAAATAGCCTGATTTATGAGAAATGCTGCCCGTTACAAACAAATCAGATCAATTATTTTAATAGTACGGAGTCACCTATGCACTGGGGAAATAAATATGAGCCGCTCACGGTAATGATTTATGAACAAATGTATCAAACAACCGTAGGCGATTTTGGCTGCATAATGCATCAAAATTATCCGTTTATTGGAGCTTCGCCAGATGGCATCAATATTGATCCAACGAATCAACTATTTGGTCGCATGTTAGAAATAAAAAACATTGTAAATCGCGAGATTACTGGAATACCCAAAGAGGAATATTGGATTCAAACCCAAATACAGATGGAGACATGTGATTTAGAAGAATGCGATTTTGTAGAAACCCGGTTTTTAGAGTATTCAGATGAGGCTGCATTTTATGCCGACGAATCGCGGGAACACCTTGATAAGGGTGTTATTTTATGTTTTATAGAGCGTACTATTACGGCAAATAACCAGGTGGCGAAATCAAATGACCCAGTTTATGTTTATATGCCATTGGATGTGTCTTTAGATAAAGATACCATAGCCGAATGGACGCGGCATCAAAAAGAGGATAAGCGTGAAACAGGACTCGTTTTATTGAATACGATTTATTGGTATTTAGAAGAATTTTCCTGTGTATTTATTGGGCGAAATCGGGCATGGTTTGAGGCTGCCGCACCAAAAATAGAGGCGGTTTGGAAAACTATTTTAGAAGAACGCGTGAGCGGATATGAACACCGTGCACCAAAAAAGAAATCAGTGCGTAAGATAAATGCGTCTATAGATGACTCGACCCAATCTTATATGTTGGAAAACATGCCAGTTACGAATTCATTTTGTTTAATAAAATTAGATGAGGATGGAAATGTCCTATAGTATTGATCGACAGTTTCATTTTCAAAGGTTTAGTAAGAGATTTGTTTTTTTATCGACATATAGTATAGAATAAATACATAGATAGAAATATGACAAAACATAATAAAATTAATAAAAATAAAAAACAAATGGGCGGAGGAATGTTTGATGGGTTTACAGGAATTGCATCTGGAATTACATCTACCTTCAAAAATGCTTATGGCAAATTGACAGGAGCACCTGCCGCACCTGCCGCACCTGCCGCACCTGCAACTGCCGGATCTAATGTACGAAATCCCATGTCTAAACAAGATACTGCTCAAGCCCAGACTCTAACTGCTGCTGGTCCTGATGACGCAAAAGGACCGGAGGATAGAGCTGCTAAAGAAACCGCAGAAAAAAACGCAAAATGTGACGAAACCACGAAAAAAGAAAAAGAAGATGCGGATAAAAAAAACGTAACATGTAGCGAAACCACGAAAAAAGAAAAAGAAGATGCGGATAAAAAAAACGTAACATGTAAAGCGGCACCGCCTGGATTTAAACTTGGTTTCCTTGGATATGGTGGCAAACGTACTCGAGGTGGTAAACGCACAAGTAAACGTACAAGTAAACGTACTAACAAACAAAGTCGTGCAAAGAATAGTAAAACGGCTAAAAACGGTAAAAAATAAACAATGATAAATTTTATTCTTGCAAACTTTCAAGAATAAAATTGTACAAAATATTACATAAACCAAAACAACTTAAAATTAATTCCACGTTATTATCTAAGAACACGTAGACATGTCCTCACCCGCTAAGCAGTCACATATTTATTTACCAGAAGAGGAGGAAATGTATGTAACAAAAAGAAATGGAAAACGCGAAATCGTGTCTTTTGATAAGATTTTGAATCGTATTAAGAGACTAGGACAATTTAATTTTGACCGAGTTGGTTCAAAAGACGCAATTAAAATTAATTATACAAGCTTAGTAATGAAGGTAATTGACCAATTATATGACGGGATTTCTACAACTCAGATTGACGAATTATCCGCGGAACAGTGTGCATCCATGGCATCCATTCATCCAGATTATAGTATTTTAGCTGGCCGAATCACTGTTTCAAATCATCATCGCAGTACATCGGATTCATTCAAAGAAGTCATGACACAACTCTACGAATATAGAGATAAGCAGGATAAGCATTCGCCCCTAGTAACAGAGCAGGTCGTAAAAATTGCCCAAAAATACGAAGAAGAATTTGACACCTTCATTGGTTATAATCGCGATTATTTGATTGATTATTTCGGTTTCAAGACCTTGGAGCGGGCCTATCTAATGAAAATTAACCAAAAAACTGTCGAGCGTCCACAGCATATGTGGTTACGTGTCGCAATCGGTATTCATGGTGATAATTTTACTCGTATCAAAGAGACCTATGAATATATGTCAAACAAATATTTCACACATGCTACCCCAACCCTTTTCAATGCGGGGACACCGTGTCCTCAGCTAAGTTCGTGTTTTTTATTAGCCATGGAAAGTGATAGCATGGACGGGATTTATAATACCCTCAAAGATTGTGCGATGATTTCGAAGTGGGCAGGAGGAATCGGCCTGCATATCCATAACATAAGGGCATCAGGTAGTAAAATCCGTGGCACGAATGGCGAATCCTCGGGCATTTGCCCGATGTTACGTGTTTTTAATAATACGGCAAAATTCGTAAATCAGGGTGGTAAGCGTAATGGTTCATTCGCGATTTATTTAGAACCGTGGCATGCGGATATCGAAGTTTTCTTACAGATGCGGAAAAACCATGGGGATGAAGAGCTTAAGGCACGCGATTTGTTTTATGCTTTATGGGTACCCGATTTGTTTATGGAACGCGTAAAAGCCGATGGTCAATGGACCCTTATGTGTCCTGACGAATGCCCGGGCTTAGCCGATGTCTACGGAACTGAGTTTAATACATTATACGCAAAATACGAAAGCGAAGGGAAGGGTCGGAAGACCGTAAAGGCACGGGAGTTATGGTTTCAGGTATTAGACGCTCAGATGGAGACGGGCACGCCATACATATGTTATAAAGATGCAGCAAATAAGAAATCGAATCAGAAAAATCTTGGCACCATAAAGAGTTCAAATTTATGTAGCGAAATCATAGAATATTCAGACGAGAATGAATCAGCCGTTTGTAACCTCGCAAGTATTGCACTGCCGACGTTTATTGATATGACCGATCCCGAAAATCCTGTATTTGATTTTGAGAAGCTCCATGCCGTTGCTAAAATCGTGACGTATAATTTGAATAAAATTATTGATGTGAATTATTATCCTACGGAGAAAACGCGGCGTAGCAACATGCGGCATAGGCCTATTGGTATAGGGATTCAGGGACTAGCAGATGTCTTTATGATGATGAATTTGGCATTTGCTGGCGATACCGCTAAGCAAATGAATAAGGATATTTTTGAGACGATTTATCATGGGGCACTGGAACAATCATGTGAAATGGCCAAGACGGAAGGTGCCTATGAGACGTTTCCAGGGTCGCCCGCGTCAGAGGGTATTTTACAGTTTGATCTGTGGATTAGTGAGGAAAGCCAAAAGAATGGGCAAAAGAATGGATCAATTTTTGAAAATGGACACCCGAATAATCGGTACGATTGGTCAGGACTTAAGGCGAGTATCATCATGGTTGGTCTCCGCAACTCCTTGTTACTAGCTCCAATGCCTACCGCGTCAACCTCACAAATTCTGGGCTTCAATGAGTGTATTGAGCCTATTACGTCAAATATTTATAATCGCCGGACTTTAGCTGGTGAGTTTATTTTAGCAAACAAGTATTTGATGAACGATCTCATTAAATTAGATTTGTGGAATGAGAAGATTAAGAACAATATTATTGCAAACCACGGGTCCGTTCAGCATATTGATATAATACCATTGGAAATCCGTGAAAAATATAAGACGGTATGGGAAATCCCGATGAAGACCCTTATCGATATGGCTGCGGATCGCGGAGTATATATTTGTCAGAGCCAGAGCTTGAATTTATGGCTGGAGGACCCGAATTATAGTAATTTGACATCGATGCATTTTTACTCGTGGTCGAAGGGACTGAAGACGGGAATATATTATTTGAGGAGAAGGGGGCGGCACCAGGCTCAACAATTCACGATTGAACCAGAAAAGAAAGATTTAGGTGAAAATTCTGGCGAATATTCTGGTGAATCCGAGGAAATATGCGAAATGTGTAGTGCTTAGGGGTTTTTTATTTTTTGAAAAATATATGCGGATATTATATATTATTTTTGTTTGTATTTAATAAATGAAAAAATACAGCAAAAAAAATAAAAAGCAAAGCAAAAGGATAGGAAAAAAAAATAACTTTATGAAACAAAAGATGATGAAAGGAGGAACATTGGACAAAAATGAGATAAGAACAGCATTGGTTATGGCATTAGTTGCTGCTGGAGGGGGATCTGTTGGAACTCTTTTTTTTCCAGAATCTCTAGTTGCGTTTAAAAGTTTAATTTACGCATTTGGAAGATTATTAACTAGTGCTCTTGTAGTAGCAGGTGCGGTAGCCTTTGATACAACTTCAATGATTCGGACAATAATCAAATACATTTATTTAGGATATTCTTATTGTCCCGCTGTTTTGGGGTTTGTAGCAGGAGTAGCTGCACAACCGGTTGTAGAAAATGCTGCAGATGCTTTTCAAAGTGTAGCTAACTTAAATGAGGATCAAATGAATCTTCCTGCTTTAAGTTTACTATTTGTAAACAATTCTTTAGATGGATTTGCTAATTTATTAGATTATTTAATAAGGAGAAAGAAAGAGGTAGGTGGTGCTGATGCTGATGCTGCTGGTGCTGGTGCTGGTGCTGGTGCTGGTGCTGGTGCTGGTGCTGGTGCTGGTGCTGGTGCTGGTGCTGGTGCTGGTGCTGCTGCCGATGATGCTGCTGCCGATGATGCTGAATTGAATGAATTACTTAAATCTACAAATGTTAAGGAAGTTTTACAAATTGTCGAATCAAGAGAATGTTTAGCAGGAGGAGGCAGCACCTCCCCCGAAGCATCAGCAGAAGCAGAAGAAAAATTAAGTGTTCTTCAATCTGATATTGAACCGTTAATATCCCCATCAATAAAACTAGGGGATGATGTAGATCAAACAATTGCTGAAAAAATTCATAAAAAATTTGAAGAAAATTTAGTTCAATTCAATGCATACACAGCAACCGAGGCTTTCAATGATAGTCTCCAATCTTTTTTGAGTGGGGCACATAGAATGCAAGGCGACAACCAAACTCAACCCCCTGAACAAACTGAATCCGATGCAACCGAATTAAAACGTAAACGGGCGGCTTCACTAGATTCATCAGCCGATGCCACACGGGGAGGAAGAAAAACAAAAAGACGTTCTCGTAAATCCAGGCGTAATGGCAAAAAATAGTAATAATATTTATCAGAAAAAAAATATTATTACAAAACCTACTTTATATCGATTAATACAAAACTCCCATATCATATCCGTGCCGCATCTTCACATAACACCGCAAACAAGCCAAAGTATCTGCCTTTGCATCATGCGAAATATCAGGTTTTTCACCAAACAACTTATCGTGAAGCTCAATCAGGGTAGGCCATTTGAAACTCTTTGCTCTACCAACTTTTGACGTTGCAACAGTTGTATTCTCATTACATGCCATAATCAAAAGTGGATTCACATTAGGCAAAGGTGAAACCGTAGGCAAAGATAAACCAGTGGGCAAATGCAAAACAGTGGGCAAAGATAAAACCGTGGTCATAGGATGCTCAATCGCACACAACTTCGTTCCCTGTTTCATCGTACAATAGCGTTCTATACCCTGCATCTTCTCATAAACACTACTAAAAAGCGTCAAACAATAAGGAGCCTCCTGCAAAATAGCAGCTCTGTGCCGAACGAGTTCTGTCTCTATCATCGTAATATCAAACTCAATATTATGTGCAACCAAACAGTCGCACCATACATACGCCTCATAAAATGCCTCCAAAACTTCCACAATACTCTTTCCCCCATTACATTTGGCTCGGTCAATACCAGTAAACCCAGTAATAAACTCACTAATTTCTACATCTTGGGCAACATTGACAAAAGAATCGAAGGATCGAACGATGGTGCGTTCGGCCAAATCAAAAATCACAAAACTCAACTGCAGAATGTGGGGATATCCCTCTAGGGTCGGCGGAGGTTGGTCCCGCCCCACCCTCGGCAATTTTCCCGTCGTTTCTACATCAAATACTAGGATACGCCGCCGCCTAATTGGTGCAAGGATTTCACGGGATACCATGTTTGGAAAAGAAAGTATTCGTCCCAACACAAATAAAGAGAAAATCAATTTTTTATACATAAATAAAAATATAAACGAATATATATACTCTATATACAGCAAATGAATATATTTATCTATTTGTTTATTCCACCAATTTTTAACTTAATAAGACAATATCGCCTTTATCCAATTTGGCTAAAAAAAAGATCCGATAATATGAGAATACCTTGTAAAGTCGACGAAGATTGCCCTTTTCCGTCCGCGTGCTGTAATGATCCTTTTTTTCCTAGTGAATATTGTTGTAATGGATGGAAAGCTCGCCAATTAGAATATGCTTATGCTAAGAATGTGATTCAACGTTCACCCCAGTAAGGAACGTACAGTTACTATACGAACTGCTAATTTATCGTTGTAAAACCAGCTGCTTATACTTATCGATACCATTTCGGGCAATATAATGCAATGTCCGCATCGTAAATCCAAACGAACCACCTGAATGACCTATGTCCTTATTAATTTCGTGCATTTTATTACCTATGCTTGTAATATTAGGATCGCTAGACCACATAAACCCTTCGTTTGGATTTGGCTCAAAGGAACGCAACCAACCCCACAGTTCAAGCTGACTAATTGCCTCGTAGCCGTTCGCAACAAGAAGTCTCGTATGTTCATCCGCTATAAAACTGAAATCCTGCATTGCTACTGACTGGTTACCGTATACCGCATTTGATTTTGAACTTACCGAATTCAATTTTTTAGCTAAATGGCGGTATCATAAATCTCATTACAGATACCCCGTAATCGAATATGATAATCACGTATTTTTTCCACATGACATTCATCTACAAAAGGAATCAGTTCATAATTCCCCATAAATTCGGCACGTAAAATATAATCTAGGTCACATCCTACCAAGGTTCTCAAATACGTATCGTGAATATAGACATCAATATTTTCATAGAGATAATCATTCCAATAGACAACATATTCTGCCCATTCCCCGGCCTGTTCACGTGGCGGCACTTTACGTTCTAAATTCGTATATTTAGGTTGATTTGTCTGTATAACCCCGGTAATACTGTCAGAATTATTATCAACACGATAATTATATAATTTCTCCGTAATGCGTGCAAAGAGTTTCGTAGGATAGGACCGGCGTAAATGCTCCGCAAAGAGAACATCGCAACATTTGTCTTCTAAAATATCGGGATATTTTGACAATTTGGCGTAAAACTCCCGCAAAACAGCTACATGAACACAATAACACCAATATTCGTGGCGATGTTCTCGATGGTCCTTACCAAATGAGCTTTCATATGCACCAATTAAGGTTCGTTTTTCAGACGTGTGCGTATCATTATTAATTTCCTCAATTTCACCCAGTGCTTTCGTAATATATGCCGAAAAATAAGCTGCACGGGCTGGATGATAAGTATCATCGTCATCACAAAACATAAACCAATCATATTGGCCAGATAATTCATTGACTAAGGTTTCAATATGCCGCATTTGGGGTGTCTTTTGAGAACGGATTTGAATATGGATGCGATTTGCCGCGACAATTTCCGGATTTAATTGTAATTGGTCGATAGTTTGTTTAGCGAGTTCTTCAGTTTGGAAAGATATGGATATGTAGACGGGAATAGGCAGTGTTTGTCTGGCTAAAGAGACTAGACATTCTTCTAAATAAGCGATTCGTCTTGGATTAGAAATATGAGAACCTATGAGAATACAAAGAGATGGATTCATGAATTATATTTAGAGAATAGAAATTTTTTTTTAAGTAAACGAAAGGCGATTATGTTTTTAGATATGATTTAGTGTAATAAAGATATATAAAAATAGGAATAAGTTTTATATATTTGTAAAAAAATTCAAATTGAATGAGTCAGATAGAAGCTAACAAAAAAGAAAACAGTAAAATAATGAATAGTTCCGGAGTTAGTCCATTAACAAAAAAAGATGCAAGATTGGCTAATGATAAAATAAAGAGAGCAGAACAAGAAAGAGCAGCACAAGAAAGAGCAGCACAAGAAAGAGCAGCACAAGAAAGAGCAGCACAAGAAAGAGCAGCACAAGAAAGAGCAGCACAAGAAAGAGCAGCACAAGAAAGAGCAGCACAAGAAACAGCATTAGCAAAAGAAAGAGAAGAACAACAAAGAGCAAAAGAAAGAGAAGAACAAGAAAGAGCACAAGAATTAGAAAAACAAGAATTAGCACAACAAGAAATAGCACAAGAAAGAGCAGAACGAGAAAGAGCAGCACAACAAGAAAAAGAACAACAAAATAAATTTGATTCTCTAGACACACAACAAGCCAAAATTTTACAAGCTAAAGAATTATCAGCAAAAGAAAGAGCTGCAAAAGAATTAGAAAAACAAACGGCAGCAAAAGAAACGAAAGGTTACAATTCTCAAAAAGAAGCTGAAAAACGAGAAAGAAAAGATAATTTTCTTAAGCAACAAGCTGAATTTGTACTAAAAAAGGAAATGGAAGCACAAGTAACACCTGAACAAAAACCTGAACAAAAACCTGAACAAAAACCTGAACAAAAACCTGAACAAAGACCAGTACCAACACCTGAACTACAAACTGAAGAACCAAATAAATTAAATGAAATAATGCAAGCTATAAAAGAAAAAGGAGGAAAATTAGTTATTTTCAAAATAGATAAAAAAACTTACTTAAAGTATGAAACTTTACCTGACGAAGATGAAGATGATAATCTCTATGTATCTTTACCAACCAATCTTGATGAATGTTTAAATTTACTTACAGAAAAAACTACAAGCATTTCTTTCAAAAAAGATTCAGATAAATTAATATTTAAGATGAGTAATGGAACGCAGGATCCAATTCTAGATGAAAAAGAACTACAAACTTCATGGTATTTACTTTTTAAAGAAGAAAGTCAAGAAGAAAGTCAAGAAGAAAGTCAAGAAGAAAGTCAAGTACAAATGCAATTACAAAGCTTGTTTAATATTGATAAGGAAAAATTTTTCGATATTTTATATCAACGTGGCTTTGTAAATTATTTGACATTAAATAGCGACCAAAAAAATAAATTTACGACTTTCATTATTGAGTCATCAAAAGTGTTTGATACCAAAAACTTAGTAAGGCTATTAAAAGAAATAAAAATATTAGCATACAAATTATATTCATCAAGACAAATGTCACATAAATTGCAAGAATATGAAAAATCAATAAATGATAAATTAATTGAGTTATTGAAAGAACAAAAAAACCTAGAAACCGAGTTAAACAAACAGTTAACTGAATTTCAATCCCAAATAAAGTGGGAGCAAGAATCCGAAAAAGATTGGTATAAATTTATAAAAGACATGAATTATTTGAAAATAGAATTTTTTAATACTCTTATTAACCTATTTATATTATTCGAATCGTCTAAGGATTATAGAAAACAAATCCAGGAAAAAAACCTTGCTAATTTCATGCCATTGTCAAAATCAATATTTGAAAAAAAGGTGACGGAATATATAAATGAATTACAACCTTTCATAAAAAAGGTAAAATTGTTTTTTAGTGAAGACGAAGAAGACGGGTTAGATGACTCCGATGAAGAGGAACCAGAGGATGGACAGTATGAAGGTGAGGAGGATGAAGGTGAGGAGGATGAAGGTGAGGAGGATGAAGGTGAGGAGGATGAAGGTGAGGATGATGAAGGTGAGGATGATGAAGGTGAGTCTAAAAATGAAAAGTTTGTTAAACCTGACTCGACATCTAGAGACAGTATGGATGCCGAGGGTGAGGATAAAGGAGGCTTAGGCTTAGTTTTTGTAAAAAGATCTGGTCAGGGTAAGGGTCAGGGTAAGGGTCAGGGTCAGGGTAAGGGTCAGGGTCAGGGTAAGGGTCAGGGTCAGGGTCAGGGTCAGGGTCAGGGTCAGGGTCAGGGTGAGAATGATTTGATATTACAAGAAATTGATGGTGGCTCCAAGTAAACTTTCGTTTTCTTGTTTTATGAGCAAATTTGTATTTTTTAAATTTACATAAATATTTACATAAATTTAGTAAGAATAAATATCTATTATTATTTTGGTAATAATATATATACTAGAAATGACATTGTTAGGATATAATATTTTTTACAAATTGTTTGATAGAATATCCGATGCCAAGGAAAAGCAATTTTTATTAGAATTAGAAAAACCAGTAGAAATAAGATCAAAGGACATAGTTGAAATGAATCAAGATGGCTTTGGAGATGAGTCAGAAGAAGAAGGGTCGGAACAAAATACTGGTGTAACCCCAGAGAAGATAATTCAAACAATGAAAGGGCACGGTTTAAATTATTCAAAATTTGTTGTGAAAGCCGAAGCCAATGATCAAGAAAGTGAAGAAGGCCAACTTCAACAACAACAAAAAAACAATCTTGATTTAGTAGAAGAACTTCTTAAAGAAAAATATGTACCCGAATCAATACCAGTATTAGATATTCCAGTTGAATATACAAACTTAGAAAAAGAAACAAAAAAACAAAAAAACAAACTATATACGCCAAGAGAACTCGTAGTTAGCAGCCAAGACCTCACTAAATTAATTAATGAAACTCCAAACTCTGACGTAACTGACAACGAACAGCTTGAAAGAATGCTTTTATTATCCATAAAAAATTCTAACAGTCAAGACAACGCATTAACTTTAGTTGATTCTTTATTAAAAAAAACTAGTGAAGCCACTAGTGTTGACGAAGATCAGTCGATTATATTTAAGGACGAGAAAGGTCAAAACGCTTTAATGTACGCTTGTTTAAAAGGTTATACCGAATGCTTTGACCGTTTCGATAAAATAGTTGGAAAAAAGGGTGCTTATATTTTAAATTTGAAAGACAACAAACGTAGAACATTATTGCATTACACAGCTAAAGGTGGACATGTAAAAATGGTAGATCATTTGATTGAATCGATTAGTCCCATTTCGGATGAATTTTTTTATGAAAAAGATTCGAAGGGTAGAACCGCTTTACACTATGCATTAAAAAGAAGAAAAACAAAAATGGTTGGTGCTTTATTGGCAAAAGGTAATTTGCAAAAATATTTAGAAAATGACCGACTACAAGAAAATCCGAGAAAAACATTATTATATTTGGCCACATCAACAAAAAACATCGAAATCTTGACAAAAATTTTAGATGAATTGTTAAAAAAAGACCAACTCATATACAACAATCTTACTATCTTGAAATCACTTAGACGATTTATAAAAAAAAACAAAAATCTAGATGTTGAAAAAAAAAATGAAATTGTACAAGTTTTAATACAAATTTTGGAAAAACAAACAAAATCAGAATCCAGATTTGACGTAGATACGAGTAAACAAATAAAAAAATTATTATTTAGTTTGAAAAATGATGATGTAACATATGCGAAGGGAATAATAGAATTGTTTCCTGACTTTGTTGGGAGTGAAGTTGTAAAAAAAAAAAAATCCCAGTCTACATTAATTGAAAACGCCATTAAAGGTGGAAATTACGAAATTGTAAAATTGTTTTTACAAAATCATCCAATGCAAAATGATCCAAGTCCCTCCGGCGATGAAGATTCAAATTCTTTATTAGAAAATACAATAATATTTGCTATATCGGAAAACGTATTAAGTGATACAAACCACAATGGAGATATTGTAGATCTATTAAATGAAGGAAAGAAGTTAGGAGGAAAAATAAGTATAAATTCGGTAATCAATATTTTAAATCAAGCAATAGATTTTCATAAAAGTAACAATTATTTTGAAAAAACATTAAGAGAACGATATGGTGAACTTTTAAAAAATTTGCTAGAAGCTTTACAACAAAATTCAAATCCAAGAGATATTATTGCTGCTATTACAAGTGCTATTATTAATAAACAAACTACTTCGCAAAGCGTTTCTGATAAATCATCATCGGGAAAAAGAGAAACAGTTGCAGCTGTAATTAGTGCAATTAAACAAAAACAACAAAATACTCCAGTCGAACTTAACGGAAATGAACAAGAACAGATTTATCTATCTATTATGGCTGCAGTAAATGAAAAATTAGGATTAACAACTGAACAAAAAGAAGTAGAATTTAAAAAAAGGTGTGATGGTGCTAAAGCAAATAACTCAACCCAAAAAGAAGAGGACTCTGACGGTGCTATACGGCTTTGTATTGCTATAGCAAAAGGCGATACTGAAAAGATAAAGGAATTATTGAAAACAGTAGATCCAACAAAACCAAGTAAAAATGGACTAGTTCCTATATTGGTTGCCGCGGGTATAAACCAAAATGCATTTAAAACGATTGTAGAAAATGTTCCCTTTATTGATTTAAACAAGAAATATCAAAATAAACAAACTATACTTACGGTTTCCCAAGATACGAAGAATAAACAAACCGTTGTCGCAAGCCTTTTAGAAGATAAATTTGTAAAATTAAAGAAATTAATCGTATTCATTGCGTTAAATGATGAAGAGGCAATAAAATTAATAAACAATTCAAATTCCGACCTTTTTTTGACAACAGAGATATTCCAGATCACGCCATTAATTTTAGCTACTGTTTTGAGAAAACTTAATATTGTAAAAGCTATTATCGAAAATCTACAAAAAAGTATGTGTGATAAAGATATCCAATACGAAATCACTAGAAATGTAAATAGTCAATCAGCAAACGGTGCTGCTGTTTCAAATGAACATGATGAAATTATTAAATATTTTGACGACTTTATTATTGGAAAAGAAGCTAATAGGAAACAAAATGAAAAACGGCAGCAACAAAAGGAAGCTCAAAGACAAGAGGAGGAAGAAGCAGCAAAACGATTGGAAGCGAAACGATTGGAAGCAAATAATGCTGCTACTGCTGCTGCTGCTACTGCTGCTGCTAATGCTGCTACTGCTGCTGCTAATGCTGCTACTGCTGCTGCTAATGCTGCTGCTAATGATAAAGCTAGACTTCAAGCCGAAATTGACCGATTAAAGGCTGAGGCAGCTAAGAAAACTTGTCTTCCTGGAGTACCTGGAATTAAAATGCCTCAACTGTCAGAAGGCCCGCCGACAAATCCTTATTTCGGAGAAGATTTTGAACTTGATAAAGAAACAAAACTTGGCAAATATGTGTTTGATGGAGTAGATAAAAGCGGCGTTATATTTGATAAAGATAATACTAAATTCGAAGAATCAACGTTGACAACGAGTGAAAAAAAACCTTTGACTTCTAAAACAGAAGAAAATAGATCCGTTGAAAAATTCATTCAGGAGTCAAACAAGACTGCAATTGAATCGGCTTTATCCGAAGAAACACAAGAAGAAGACAGAGTAGATGCTTTTATACAAATATATAATTATAAAAATGAAAAAAGAAATCGATTTCGTTTTGATAACGCTACCAAAGAACAAATAACAGAAGCCTTGAACAGCAATGATAAGAAAGTCCGGCTAACCGTACCTATATCAACTTTGAAATTATGGTACATTAAATCTTATAATGACAAGCGATTAGAATTTGATCATACAAGTAAAGTTGCTACGTTTTTTAAAAAAAACAACCCAAACGAAGACGGGTTTGATAAAAAAGTGGATGAATTCGTAAAGGAAATAAAAGATAAAAACTACGACAAAACAAATGCAACAGATAGGAAAACATTAACTTATGCCGAGTTTGTAGAATTTGATGAACAACTAAGTGATCATCTTACAAAGTTAACAAGTGCAGATGCATCTAATGGTGTTTCTAGTAGTGTCACTATTACACAAGGTCAAACTGCTACTGCTACTACTGCTACTACTGCTACTACTGCTACTACTGCTACTACTGTTAAATCAGCTGCAGCAGAAATAGTTGAAAGAGAAAAAGAGGATGAAAAACAAATGGTAGCCAAACTGATAAGTGCGATTTCAAATAAAACAAACGCAAAAGCAGCAAACGCAGAACCACTACCCCCACCAGTACTAGCAAGAAAAGGAGAAGAGGAAAAAACACAAGTACTACCTCCACCAGCACTAGCACTAGCAGAAGCACCAGCAACACGAAGAGTAGCAAAAGCAAAAGCACCAGTACCAGTATCAGCAACAACACTACAACAAGAAGACAAAACTAAAAATATTGTTGCAATGATTACAAGCGTAATTATGACAAAACTTTCTGAAAATCCCCCCCCGTTAAAATAAAAACAAGACAAAACTAAATAAAGCTAAATAAAAAGACAAAACAAGAAAATTTACTTAAAACAATAGTCGTATACTAAGTAAATAAGTAAAATCTACTATGCTTCGATACGTTATGGCAAATATACAAATGCCAATAGAGATTGGACCATCTGGTAAAATACAACCTTTATCAGAATATATAAAAATTCAAATATCAAAATGTGAAGAACTGCCAGAAATCGATGAAACAATGACAAATAGCTCCATTATGGATCAAATAAATCGAGCTATTCAAGAGACAGATGAATGTTCAGAATCGGATTCGGAAGAAGAACACGATGATGAGGAACAAGAAGAGAAACTCATGGTATTTTTAGATGAAATTAAAAACATAAAAACACGAAAACCCCGTGTCAATATATCCTTTAAAAATAAAGCATCAAAGAAATCGAAAGCACATCATTATACGATGAAATCCCGGCCTAATTCAAATAAAGCGGACGATGACCTTTTTCTACCAGCAATGGCTCTGGAACAAGAACCGGAAGACGGTCAATCACATTCAGGCTCTGAACAGGATTAAAATCGGGAGTAACTGCTGCCTTAGGATTCACTAAATTTGTCGAGCCAATTCCGAAAAGAGCAGATTCCACATCTAAATAGTTAGTGCAAAGAGCTTGCCTAGGATTCTTGGCAGCTAAAAGACCATTGCCGGGGAAATAGTTTTGTACGGCAACACTGGAACCAACATAGGTGGGATATTCGCCAATATGAGTATTGATATTTTGTTCTAACTTGTAATCACCGGGACAATTTTTATTACGTGTAGACGACATGACTATCTATCTATTTTATATTTTTATATATTTATACAAATATAAAAACTTGGCCACTTTCTTTAATTGTTGTTTTTTCTCCGAGAAATCAAACCAAACAGTTTTACGCAAAAATGCCGTGGGTTCATTCCATTTTTTTGATGAGACCGATGTATACAGAGCAATCCTCAGTAAATTTATCCGGAGCCCGGTAAAAGGTTGTTAAACAATCGTGAAAACTGGAAAAATAATCATAGGAAAATGCAACGGCGAGTCCGATTTCGTGGTCTTGGGAAATCATTTTTGCTGCGGCAATTGTATAAATGTTTTGAAAAAGAGCATTATCTTTGGTTTTTAAATAAATAGAATCGAGTAATTTGGACATGGCTTCCTCGTCATAGGACATTTCGTCCACCGTTTCTTCGTCCCATTCAGCTGAATCTGGTGAGAAAAGAACAGGGGGATAATTTGTTTGGTTCATTTTTACAAATTGGCGAATACATTCTCTGTATTCCTTTGTAGTTTTATACTTGTAGACGGTTTTATTTGTATTTTTATTGATTGATGAATTCATGAATTTATCGATTGTCTTTAATGTTAATATATATAGATTGATTGATTTATATTTATTTTTTTATAAATATAAATAAAATTACATGACGTGGGTTGTCGATTATTTTTTAGATTTCTTGGATGATCTATTGCGTTTTCCACCCATCTTTTTAGATTTCTTGGATGATCTATTGCGTTTTCCACCCATCTTTTTAGATTTCTTGGAACTACGGCGTTTTCCGACCATTTTTTTAGATTTCTTGGAACTACGGCGTTTGCCGCCGTAGCAACCCATTTTCTTTGATTTTTTGCCGCCTTGTCTTTTATAAACCTCACCAACCGGATCACCCTCACCAACCGGACCAACCGGATCAACCTCACCAACCTGACCACTCATACCGTCACCAACCTGACCACTCATACCGTCACCAACCTGACCACTCATACCGTCACCAACCTGACCACTCATACCGTCACCAACCTGACCACTCATACCCTCAATACCCTGACCACTCATACCGTCACCAACATCCTCACCACCCATATCCTCGCCAACCCTCCCTCCTTTTTGTTTAAGTTTTCTATTCATTCTTTTAACCATTCTTATCAATTCTATATATTAACGCTACAAAAAATTATAAACGCACAATTGTATTTTCCTAAATACTACTATACACCGATAAATCAATTAAAATGGAACAAACCGCCACCGTTCCTTGTGGATAGTTGCATTTTAATTAATTTATCTGTAACGTTGCCTTTGAATATCTAGTGGAACGCCTCTTGGGCTGAAGGTGCCATTTTACACCTTTGGACATTAAAAATGTCCTAGGTAACGTTACTTTTTGTTACTGATAAATTGCTGAATTTAAATGTTCAAAGGTGTAAATATTCAAGAGTCTAAAATCCAAAATTTAGTTCATCAGTAAACTGATATTTGACAATACTATGACAATGAATTCATATTTTACTCGATTTATTTGTCTAAATATTTAATGATATAGACGTCTACTTGGTTTTCGCTTTCTAGATTTCTTGACCCCTCTTTTCCCACCTGCCATACCGCTTGTACGTGTTACAGTAAATCTCTTTCCATCAATAACGCCGCTTGCACCATCAGTTATTAGTTTAAAATCTGTTATTGTTATTATCTTTCCTTCTTTTAGTGTTATTTGTCTAGTATTTTCGGCACTTCCACCAGTTGGTGTCGCGTTGCTTGTACTAGAATTGTCGACTTTAGAATCTGTTGTTGTCGTGTTTCCGGTTAGTGTTGTTTCTCTAGCTTTTTTGTTACTCACAACTAATGGCAAATCCATACTTTGAATAGGTTCAATACTTGAAGGTGAAACAATGCTGGTTCTAGAAGCTGATTGTAATCTCTCATCTAATTTTTTAAAAAGTATTTGGTATTTTTTATATCCAGAAATTAATCTAGAGTCGAGTTCAATATTTTGGTTAAAATATTCTTCTGATGGAGCTTTAACCCTATCCCACGTTAGGTTTCTTCTTTTAATTTCTATCCTTTCATTGAAGTCCACTACTAGTTCCTCTATATTTTTTTTCAAAAAAACCAATGATTCAGAAATATAATCTAAACAATTATTTGCGGTTTTTATTCCAACAAAAAGTTTTGTATTTAGATATATATAACCTACACTTGTTATAAAATCCTTTCTAAATTTTTCAATGATATCTTCGACAGGGTGGTTATCGAAATAAGTTTCATCTTCTTGTGAAATGTTTGCTGGCTCAATTGAATTATAAATTTTATCTACGTCTTTTGGTTGAGGTAATTTAATTTGTGCGTCTTCATCATCCGAATATTGTAAAGATAGTTCAGACATAAATATATAATAATTTAACTATATTATTAGTATATATTTATCGACGAGTCCGACTCTTTTTTTTATTATTTGAATTTCTTCTTGCCGTTTTTTTTGATTTTTTAGACTTTTTGCGACGTGATTTACCACCACCTTGACCCTTAACTGTTGTTTCATATTGATCACCGTTTTCATCTACATATGTCCAAACATTACCGTTATTGGTGAGTTTTTTAGAAATTTCTTCTATTTTTGATACTGGTGCTGGTGCTGGTGCTGGTGCTGGTGCTGGTGCTGGTACTGCTGATGATCCTGTTACTGCTGATGATCCTGTTACTGATGAGTCTGCTGATACTGCTCCTGTTGCTACTGCTCCTGTTGCTGATGATCCTGTTACTGATGAGTCTGCTGGTACTGCTGTTGCTAGGGCTGCTGCTGATGGGTCTACTGTTGCTGATGGGTCTACTGTTGCTGATGGGTCTACTGCTGGTACTGCTGCTGGTACTGCTGCTGGTGAGGTTTTTCCTTTTTCTTCTTCTGTTGCTGCTAGTGGGTCTGCTGCTGCTGGTGAGGTTTTTCCTTTTTCTTCTTCTGTTGCTGCTAGTGGGTCTGCTGCTCCTGCTGGTGGTGCTGGTAGGCCTGCTGCATCATCTTGTTGTTTTTCTCCTTCTCCTTCTCGTTCTAATTCTGCTATTTCTTTATCAGGCATTATTTAATAAAAACAAATATAAATATATATAATATTCATAAAAAAATATTATCTATCTTACTCATCTTAATAGGTAGCACTAGGTCTATTTTTGTTGTTATTTGCTAAACCCCCATCGTTACGCGTTGAAGCACCACCTCTTGTCCAGCCATCTAAAGCCGCCTCTTGTACTGTATTCTTCGGGTCCTTAACATAATCTTCCATCTTAGAATCCATAGGATAAAGACTATAAGGAGCAAAAGACTTCTCCATGATTGTCGAAACACTCTTCTTGTCGCTTACTAATTCTCCCTGTTGAAGCTGGGATTCCAAAGAAGGGTCCGCACTACCACGACCCAAATAAGGAACCGTCAAAAAGGGCCGCTCAAATAACTGTAACTTCTCTAAAGGACGCTCTTGCCCCGCTTTCAACATCAAATTAGAATCAACATCTACTGAGTTCGCACTTAACCCATCACCATGAGTAAGTCCAAAGAATGTCATAGTCGGCTGTTGTACAGCAAAATTAACATGGCTATTAGACAAGTTCTCGCTAACAAAATTAGATAACGTATAATTGGCAAACCGGGTATTATAAACATTTTTTTGGGATTGGTCAGTCACGTCAGAACCTAATCGACCCATATTATGAAAAGTATAAGAGTTCAGTGTGGCCATTTCACTAAATATATATTACTAATATAATATATATTGAGAACAAAATCAAAATCAAATTCAAAAAACAAAAACACAAAACCTTATTACTTTGTCAAAAAGTGTATTGAAATGCCAATAGCTACAAATGCTTTGGCAATACAATCTAAAATATTAAAACACGTATTCATTACCTTTTCGTCGAACATATACAAAACACCATACAAAGACCATAAAAAGAAATAGACACCAAAAATAATCATATTTGCCTGATTTGTCTTTCCCTTCAAAAATTGAGTATACAACAGCCAGAAAATGCCGAAAAACGGAATAAACCCCAATATATCGGCACTCGTTCGGCAAATCATATGGTTCTCTCCTAAATATCCAAAAAATAACATAAACCAATCTAATACAATTATTCCAAAAAGACGTAGCCCATTTACCGGGATACTACTATTCATAGACAAAATTAATGTGAGAGATATCAACATAAGAGGCGTAGTAATTGCCCAATCAATATAACGTAGCTGATTTATACCTTCCCACCCCAACGTATTTTCGTGACATAAATTATATGCATCAATTGCTTCATTATAGTATAAATAAACAAATGCGGCACTACCAGTAATTGTAGACTCTATCCATAAAATATTACGCATGCTAGTCGTTTTCACAAAAATACTACAAATAAACGTTAACGTCGATGCAAATAACAAAAAATAAAGGGTAGTGCGAAAAGATAATTGTGTAAAATTTATGCTGCTGCCTTTCTGTAAAACAGTTTCAACATTTGTATCGAGTTTATCTTTTTGACTAGGTTCTGTTACTTGATAGTCCATGTGATTGATACTTTTTTTTATTATATATAAAATTATACATAATAAAAAAATAACTTATCTATTTAATAATTGTTATACCGCGTCAAATTACGAGCACACGCGAATTTATTACCTTCTTTACAAGAAATCATACTACCATAACAGAAATCAGCGAACGCACCCTGGTCATTTGGAATCGTGGTCGCTGGATTTGAATGAAATGGCCGAAGTGATTGCTCAAACATTAATTGTTCTCCTAAATCCTTAAATAATTTGTCTGATAAATCGGGCTGATCAGGATTTGCATCATTTACTAATTTCTTGGCCTGGTCCAAAATTTTTGAACTAATCGTTTGATTGAAGGCAGGCGGAGCAGGTTTCTTATTGGGATTATAATCATAATCTGTAACTAACACATTACTAAACGGATTCGAAGAATCAGGACTAGTAAATAAGTCAGTAGGAACTGGTATTTTGTTATCAGTATAATAAGCTAGACCCGCACCTTCGAAACCTTCCACTGAACCTTTTTTATCTAGCTTTTTACCAGCAACCTTCTTACGTTCTTTTTCGTGAAAAAAATACATTACAAATACGGCACCTAATGTCACTGCACCTACCATCAAAATCCGTACTGTTGGATTAATAATTAAACTAATGATTGTCAATAAAATAACAGTACGACTTACGGCATTTAATTTTTGTTGATACGTCATGGTATCAATTGGAAAAAACTCTAAAATGGATTGCTGTTGAAAGAGAACATTTGGATTTTCGGTCCAAAAAGGAATCGGGTCGGGCTTTTTTTTTGTCGGTTCATTTTCATAATTATCAAAGTTCTCAAAAGTGACGGTTTTTTTGTCAGGATTGGACAAATCGCCCGCCTCACCACCGTATTTTCCATTTTCACCACCATCTTCACCATCTTGACTATTTTTACCATCTTTTGCTTTTTTTAAAATTGGCTGAATAGGCGTATCATATGAATTAGTTGGAATAGTGCCAGTGTTTTGGTTCATTATCTATAATATCGATATATATTCTTATTTAGTATATTAGACAATATCAAAAAACAAAAGGTCGCTAAATACTCTCACCTCTCTTCTTAATACAATTCTTATCCATTTGAAAACTTTCGCATTTTTTTTCCTGTGGAACAATCTGTAAAACGCATTTAGATTTCTCACCATATAGAGGTTCGGTACAACCCTTTTCCTCAGTAACCGATAATGGTTTGGCAAACCGTACATGCTTCTTTTTTTTTACCATTTTTAGCGTTTTTTTCTTTATGTTTTTCGGAGATTTCGTACAGCGAGAACGGAAATGCTCATACCGTTCCCGAACATCAGCATAAGAAAGTCCCGACTTTTTCTTCAACATTGTATTGATCACCTCGTGTAAATCATAGATATATTTAGAAAAAGTAGCCCGGGATTCCATGTCTTTTGCCTCTAAAGGTAGTTTCTTAAAATTCTTACGCAGATTTTTCCGGCATTTTCCACAGGGCAATACATATTCTAAATTCAAAATAAACTCCCGATAATGTTTTTTATCCGATTCAGACGGATGAACAGGGTAATTAAAACTTATCGTATGTAGACAATGCCACATACTGGGTCCCCAAACTGTGGTCAACATTCCGTCATTACTATTATAATCATCTTCTGAATAAATAATGTTTTCACTATTATTACCATTATTACGTAATATGTGATGGAGTTCCTTAGTCATTTGTTTATGACTAGGACCATGACCATGACCATGACCATTCTTTTGTGTATATCTTTTTCTAGGAACCATTTAGTTATATTATCTAGATAAAAAAATGAGTACAAATAAGCAAAACCAAATATAACCATATAATATAAGTTCAAATGGCGAATATTGTTGATGTCATAAAGCGTTACATTTCCCCGTATTATTATTTAATTGTTGGAGTTACAGCACTCGTTTTATTCATGACAATCGGATATTATTCCTATAATACTTTTTATACGAAAAAAGCCGCGAATAAATTCACAGATGTAGCAAACGCAAATCGTCGTAATAAAGAAGCCAATGTATTTTTCTTCCATGTAGACTGGTGTCCACACTGTAAAAAAGCTTTACCAGAATGGAATGCTTTTAAAGCTCAAAGTGATGGAAAAGAAATTAATGGATATTTAGTGAAATGTGTAGAGATTGACTGTACAAATGAGACTAGTGATGTTACACGTGCTATCAATGAATACAAGATTGAGTCTTATCCCACAGTGAAGATGTTACGTGATGAAAAGGTAGTCGAATTTGAATCTAAGATTACGACAACATCGTTAAATAGCTTTGTGACTACGATGTTAAATGACCCATAAAACGCTGGTTTTTATGATATTGCGTAAAAAATTGAAAATCTTTTTATTTTATTGAACAGAAATAAAATAAACCAAAGTATAGCAATGGCACACCAAAACAAGTCTCATAATATCTTCAATAACTTGGAAGAGATTGTAGACCACGATGACTCGACCAGTAATATAGAAAGAAAGGCAAAAAAGAAACTTCGAGAAATTGAATTACTGAAAGCAAGACTCAATATTACTCCTGAACAACAAGCAAAAATAAAATTAGAACGTCATTGGAAATTATTCATCAAATCCAATATCAAACTATATTCACAAAACAAATTTGGTGTTACGCATTCTTTTCGCCTATGTCACGTAAATGAACAAGAAGAATGTCCTATTTGTCTCAACCTTATTCATAAAAACCTATATGTAACTACTAATTGCAACCATGTGTTTTGTGGCGATTGTATCCATACTCAAGTCGCATCTGCGAAACTAATAAGATGTTCTCTATGTCGCCAAAATATAACAAATTTGGATTTCCACGAAAAGGATAATATGCATGAAGTAATGAGAACATTAGCATTCAAGAAGGTTCGCCTCTTTATGTTAAGTGATGATTATTAAACTTCAAAGTTTGCACCCATATCTATTATACGTTTTCGTTCTTCATGATTTGATATAATATCATGAAGACTACCAATTGTCATTGGTGTGGCTTCTAATGCACATTCAATCCCAATCGATAGCAATTTCGGATAAATAACAATTTTTTCTATCGTCTGATTAAAAATAACCATCAAATAATCAAATATATTTGATTCTTTCGATAAGGTTCCCATTCCCTCAGAATAAATCCGATAAACGCCCAGGATTTCACTAGCGTCCGCACCATTTTCTATGCATTGTATTAATGGATAATTAGATAAGAAACCTCCGTCACCATATGCTCTTGCTTCTCGTAAAAAAGGCATAAAAATAACGGGTAAACAACATGAACAGTAGATAACGTCAATAACCCGCCAATCACCGTGCGTTTTGTATGACATATCTGTTAAGGTAAATGAATTTAATTCAGTTGTAAATATATGTATTTCTATCCCATTCAACTCATAAAATTCTTTCAATGTGATTCCTATCGGAATATCTTTTCCAGCAAATAATGGATACAATGCATCTTCAAAGATTTTATTGTTATAAATACCCATTTTATTAATTAGACTATCAATCATTGAATAAGTATCGATTTTAAAAATATGTTGCCAAGGACGTTTTATAAAATAGTTGTCAATTTCAGACCATTCATATCCTAATGCGATAATAACGGCAATAAAAGAACCCACAGATGTTCCATAAATGGTTTGGATGTTCTCTATTTTCCAATAATTTTGTTTATGAAGTTTTTGAAGTGTTCCATAAAAAGTAAGACCCGAAATCGCACCACCTGATATAACTAAATGTCGAATCTTAGTTTCCCCACTTTTTACAGAAGGGTCTAATTTAACATTGCATTGTTTTTCTGACATTTTTTATAAAAATTTTTGTAATAGATGAATAAAGTAGTTGTATTTTTCTATGTTTTTTCTTTGTCCAATGTATAAATAATAAAAAACTAAAAGAATGTCTTGTTTTTTATTTGCAGATGATCAAGAAAGTACTAGAAAGGTCAATATAGACGAACTATATGACAAAGCCCAACAGCGTGATTTGAAACAACTTGCAATATTCAATAAAATATTGAATCGTGTTCATAAACGCATTACAGTGACCGCAAAAAATAAACAGACTGATAAACATGTATGGTTTGTGGTTCCTGAATACATATTTGGAGAACCAATCTATGACCAAGGGGATTGTATCGCACATTTAGTAGTAAAATTAGAAGAAAATGGATTTCATGTGCGATATGTTCATCCAAATACATTATTTGTTTCTTGGAACAATTGGGTACCTTCTTATGTTCGTAATGAAATAAAGAAAAAAACGGGAATAGTTTTGGATGAAAAGGGGAATATTATCAAAAAAGACGAAGATGGTGAGAATCCCGATGACCCAAACAGCAAATTATTCAATGATAAACAGAATAATTTACAAAAAACTGGAAAGCAATATACGCCGATTAACCAATATAAACCCACCGGAAATTTAGTATATAATCCAGAAATGTTTGAAAAAATAGAAAAAAAAATTAATTAAATATTGGTGATACAATTATATTTTTTAGTTCTCTTACGATTCGTTTTCTTTGACTTTTTGGTAGAACAGAATTGTCGTCTTTTACTGCCACCAATGGTCTTAGTACTAGCACTAGCACCACCAGCAACTGCATTAGCACTAGCACCACCAGCAACTGCATTAGCACTACCACCACCAGCAACTGCATTAGCACTAGCACCACCAGCAACTGCATTAGCACCAGCACCACCCGCAACTGCATTAGCACCAGCACCACCTCCCGTTTTGTATTCAACTTTCCAATTATTTTTATCAGAAGCAGCTGTTTCCAAAGCAGTTAATTCTGTTCGCATTTTATTAATTTGTGTTTTTATCATCTTTCTAACCTCGTCTTCGCCTTTATTACCATCTACAATTTCTAATCTTTCTAAAAGCGTCAATTTTAATGTTTTGTTTAATTCACCTGTTAAAAGTTTCATTTTAAAAGAATTTCTTACTGAACTTGCCAATGGACCAAGTAACTCAATAATTATTTTTTGTCCCTTTGATTTATTTTCCTTTTCCATAAATATATCAAATCTTCTTCGTAAAGCATCTACAAAGTTAAACAACATTTGTTTCCCATCTTCAGATTTAATATAGTCGCAAATATGGTCAGTAACAAAATCAGCTATTGCATTTGTATTTAATTTTTGTAAACTTTGGATTTGTAACGGATCAATTTTACCTCTTGTCAGAGTAACATCACATATTGATGCTTCTTCTTCTTGTTTTGTAACAGGTTTTGATGTTTCTTCCTCATAATAAAAAAATAACTCTTCTAATTTAACTTTATCTTGTGCGAATTCAGTTAAATATTTTTTTAAATTTGCAATAACGTCTTTTGTTAAATTTTGACTATATTCTTTTTGAATTACTTGACAAATTGTTCGTATTATTCTTTTTGAACATTCGGCAATTTTACCTGACATATTTGCAAAACCATCGTTTAACTTTTTGGTAGCTGCTGCCATTACAAGTTCATTGCATTCCTTTTCTTTTTGTTCGGGGGTAACAGTTTTTCCTCCACCTCCACCACCACCACCTGCACTAGGACCTGCACCACCTGCACTAGGACCTGCACCACCTGCACTAGGACCCGCACCACCTGCACTAGGACCTGGAACTGCACCACCTGCATCTGGAACTGCATCTGGAACTGCATCTGGACTTGCATCTGCATCTGCATCTGCATCTGGACCTGACATTTTAATAATTTAATATCTACTATATCTGGATAAAAAAATTGAACGTAGGAAACTATATTTGGTTTATCCATATAGCTATGAACATCGGGAAAAAACTAGTAATTCGCGTTCCAAAAAATAAAAACACTTCTATCGAAAATGTAAAACCAATGGAAACCGTCAGTCTTTCTGGTAACAATGCCTTTCCACTCAAAATTCGCAGAGAACTAAGCGAACAAAATCTTGAAAACATTGAAAAGTCAAAAAACAATAATAAAAATACTAACAAAACTGCTAAAAAGAAAAAGCCTGAATTATCCTCCCTTGACAAATCCAAACTATGGGATATTTTTGATTCTGATAGAAATCAATCTGAACCTAACGCCACTTTAGAATCAATTCAATGTGTTTATACAAATGACGGCACAGATTTGTGTAATTTATGTAAATCTCAATTAATGATTATGGAAGACGGATTCCCTACTTGTACAAATATCCACTGTGGTGTTATGTATAAGGATACGCTGGATTATTCTCCTGAATGGCGATTTTATAATGGGGATGATAAGAACGCGAATGACCCAACCCGGTGTGGAAATCCAATCAACCCCCTACTAGTCGAATCCTCATTTGGTTGTAAAGTGTTATGTACGACAAAATCATCTTATGAGATGAAAAAAATTCGAAAATGGACAGAATGGCAATCGATGCCCCATAAGGAAAAGTCCCTCTATGATGAGTTTCAGTTTATAACGATTATGGCACAAAACGCAGGCATTCCTAAAATATTTATTGATGATGCTATGGCAATTCATAAAGACATTTCTGAACAAAAGATGTTTCGTGGAATGAATCGGGATGGAATCAAGTCTGCATCTATTTATATTTCATGCCGTCTTAATGGCTGCCCACGTACTGCACACGAAATTGCGGAAATATTTAGGTTAGATAAAACGAGTGCGACGAATGGGTGCTCTATGGCGGTAAATATTTTGCATAACATTGAGCGTAATGTCGACCCGTCAAAACAAGCCGATTTATGTGTTACTTTACCTAGTCTCTTTATAGAAAGATACTGTAGTCGTCTTAATTTCAATCAGGAATTAACTATGCTTGCTAAGTTTGTTGCAAATAAAGTGGAAAAGAAGAATTTAATTACGGATAACATACCACATGCGATTGCAGCCGGAATTGTATATTTTGTAGCTTATAATTGTCAAATGAATGTTTCTAAACAAGATATTAAGGTAATTTGTGGCGTTAGTGAAGTAACTATAAATAAATGTTTCAAGAAATTGGAAGCAAATCGTGAAAATTTCTTACCCACGGCAATTTTAGAAAAATATAACTAATGAGTTGATGTTTAGGTGATTTATTTTTTTATGTCAATTATTATATATATTTTGTGATGGAAGGCGGAAACCAAATGAATGAAGAACAAATTGCTGCAAAACAATTAGCGGATAAAGCTGCTGCCGATAAAGCTGCTGCTGAGAAAGCTGCTGCTGAGAAAGCTGCTGCTGAGAAAGCTGCTGCTGAGAAAGCTGCTGCTGAGAAAGCTGCTGCTGAGAAAGCTGCAAAAGAATTAGAGGAAAAAGCTGCTGCCGAGAAAGCTGCTGCTGAAAAAGCTGCTGCTGAGAAAGCTGCTGCTGATAAAGCTGCTGCTGAGAAAGCTGCAAAAGAATTAGAGGATAAAGCTGCTGCTGAGAAAGCTGCTGCTGATAAAGCTGCAAAAGAATTAGAGGAAAAAGCTGCTGCTGAAAAAGCTGCTGCCGAGAAAGCTGCTGCCGAGAAAGCTGCTGCCGAGAAAGCTGCTGCCGAGAAAGCTGCTGCCGAGAAAGCTGCTGCCGATAAAGCTGCTGCTGAGAAAGCTGCAAAAGAATTAGAGGATAAAGCTGCTGCTGAGAAAGCTGCAAAAGAATTAGAGGATAAAGCTGCTGCTGAGAAAGCTGCTGCCGATAAAGCTGCAAAAGAATTAGAGGAAAAGGCTGCTGCTGAGAAAGCTGCTGCTGAAGCCAAAGCTGCTGCTGAAGCCAAAGCCGCAAAAGAATTAGCGGATAAAATTGCTGCTGAAGCCAAGGCTGCAAGAGAATTAGCTGAGGAAGCCATTCGTATTGCTAACTTACCTCCTAAACTCGTATTCATTGTACCATACCGGGACCGTGAACAACAACAACAATTCTTTGCTACACAAATGAAAACCATATTAGAAGATTACAAACCCGAAGAATATAAAATATATTATGCGAGTCAAAATGACACACGCGATTTCAACCGTGGTGCATTGAAAAACATCGGATTTTTAGCCATGAAAACCAAATACCCCAACGATTACAAAAACATGACCTTTGTTTTTAATGACGTTGATACAATGCCTATCGCTAAGAATTTCTTACATTACGAAACTCAGCCTGGAACGGTAAAACATTTCTATGGTTACAAATTTTCACTAGGTGGAATCGTTTCAATTAATGGTGGTGATTTTGAGGCTATTTCAGGATTCCCAAATTTATGGGCCTGGGGGTATGAAGATAATTTATTACAAAAACGCGTCCTTGCCGCTGGATTAAAAATTGACCGTAGCGAGTTTTATCCTATTATGGATAAAAATATTTTCCAAATGAAGGATGGATTATATAGAGTTGTAAATCGCAAAGAATTCGACCGCGTTATGAATGATACCAAAGAAGGCATTCAATCTATCACTGATTTGCAATATTACATTGATGAGGATACTGGTTTTATCAATATTAACCAGTTTTCAACGGGCACGGTATCAGATACGGCATCAAATTCTGTCTATGATTTACGTAATGGATTATTGCCCTTTACTATCCAGGCCAAACCCGTTGGTGGACGCAGACGTCCTACTATGACTATGGTACATTTCTAAAAAATAAAACCACAAAAAATACACATAAAAACAACAAGACAAATAGTTGTAATGAATATAGATCCATTACAAATATTACAAGTATCAATTTATTCAAAAATCATAAATGGAGTAACAACAGATCCACGTCAAATCATATTATTAGCATTAGCATTTTTTATTTATAAAATGATCGATATCGAATATTGCAAAAAAAAAATATTAGAAAGGATACATTTTACTTCACAATCAGAATGCTCTATAACGATACCATTTCATAGACGCACTCTAATTACAAATAACTATGGAACACCAAAAGAAAACATACATATCAGTTATAGTGCTCGCTTTCATGCATTGAATTATTATCTTTCTAAACATGCACCAGAAAATATATATCAAATGGTCGAAATCATGAAGCGAGAATACAAAAATTCGTATCATGATAGCGAAGTCATTGATTATATTTTATTACCTGTACAAAACCAGAAAATAGAGATTTGTAAAGAACAAAATATTCAGTTTGAAATAATCGTAGAACAGGATAATCGTGACGAAGAGGATGGTAAAAAAGAAAAGAAAAAGCAGCAGAATGTAAATGCTAAAAATTACGTATATCGGATTTCTAAAAAGGGGAAGGAAAATTACCATATTTTAAAAGAATTCCTGGAAAAATGTGTAAAAGAATTTGAAGATGAAACTATCAACCGAAAGCAACAGCAAACGTTTGAATTCATGAAATCGGAAAAGGATGAGGATGATAAAACCCGCCTTTCATTTCGCGAATATCCGTTTAAAAGTAATAAGCACCTGGATAAAAATATATTTTTCGAGAACAAGCAAGATTTTATTCAATATATTGATAAATTCCGACATAGAGAACTCGAGAAAAATATCAGTGAAACCGAATATGAGGATTCCGGAATCACGTTCAAAGCCGGTATTTTATTACATGGGAAACCCGGATGCGGAAAATCAGCGACAATTCGCGGTATTTTAAACCGCACAGGCCGGCATGGAGTATTAGTCCGATGGTCACTTTTGAAAACCTGTGCGGACTTTACAGGAATTTTCCGGTCAGCAATTAATAATACGAAATATGATTTAAAAGACCTTTGTTTTATTTTTGAGGATTTTGATGCCAATAAAGATGAAGTTCTAAAAAAACGTACTGATGTCATAACAGATCTAGATTTTGTAGAATTATCAGAAGATAATACCAATCAAATTGACCATAGTGACCCGACAATTGAGAACATCTTAAAAATAACCAATGATCAACAAATAAAAAACATGCATAATGTTCTCCAAAGTATGACAAAAAATAGAGGCGATGAATTGACTTTGGAATGTGTACTGAATACGATTGATGGAATTATCGAACTTCATAATGCGATGTATATTTTTACGACAAATATGGATATTAGTAAAATTGATAGTGCGTTTATTCGTCCTGGACGAATCGATTATATTTTGGAATTAAAATTAGCGACTGTTACTGTTATTCGCGAAATGATCTATTATAAGTATCGTAGTGCGAACATTGATTTCAAAAAATACGAGAACCTCTTTTTAAAAATGAAGGATGAGAAAATAAGTCCGGCGGAAGTCCAGAAGATATACATGAGATATGGCAAGGGTCAGATAAAGGAATGTCTGCAAGAATTAGTCAAGGCAACAAACGGAAAAAAATAATTCATATAGATTTTTCAATTGGCTTAGTATAAAACTAGCTCATCCGGTCTCCCATCTGCAAAATATTTGATACCGTCACAGAGGTTTCCCATTCTGAATTTTCCCACCTGTTTATCTCCATTTTTACATTGTAAGATTCCTTCATCTTCGCCAGTCCATCTATCATCAGAATAAGTTCCGTCAAAGTAATCACCGTTAAGAAATGTCATTCTGCCCTTTTTAGGGTCGCCATTATCATAAATCTCACCCTCAAATTGCTTTCCATCAGGCCAGGTAATTATTCCAAAATATTGGATTATTGTCATGTGAGTTTTCTTTTTACTACCATTGAAAATAGAACCATCGGGGCAGTTTATAACTACGTCAGCAGTTTCCATTGGCAATATGTGTTTGAATAATTATTTTTATTAAAAAAAAAAGATTTCAATTTTTTACTATGAATTTGTTTTTATCATTCACCAAGAATGGTTTTTGCTACCATTCTTTGCCAAAGTAAAATACACCTACAAATGTCTTTCCATCCGGATAAGCCATGACTCCTTCATTCGTTGGTTTTATGTCTTGCTCGCAGGTTTCATACTCATAATCATAGTCGCAGTAATCATCCTCAAAATTATCGCTTTCCACAGATATTTGTTGGTCAATTAATTCTTTTGTCTCTTCTTCAATTTGTGAGGGCCATGAATAATGAATAGGGCCTTCATAAATGTTGCCGTTTACAAAGATAATAATCCCATAGAATGGCCGTCCTGTTTCGGAATCAAACTCACCTTGAAATACATCACCATTCGGATAAATTTTTTTATTTCCCTTAGGCTCGCTCTTTACAAAATTCCATACTGGTTCCACAGAGTCTGATGAACCCTGGACCAACTCAGGAAACTCTTTTTTTCCGTTGGATATAATTTTTGCCATATTTACTTGCTGTGTTTAGAAAGATATCGAAAACAATTATAAAATTCAATTTTTTACATATCTCGATAAAAAATTGAATTTTCAATTTAATTTAATAATAATAACATACAAAACAGTGAAAATGCAAGAGGTCGAAACAATGAGCGAAATTCTGGGTTCAGTGACTATTCGTGCTCCAGCACTTTACCGTCTGCTAAGCAATATTTATACCCTAACTATAAAAACACCAGAGGTTTTTCTAGGAAAAATAAACAACGATTTTTATCCCAGTATTGGCGTAGAAAGTGAGGATGGTATGGTCCTAGCTACGATGGTTTATCAAATGAGTACGACAAAAAGTGCCGGAACCGGTTTTCCTACAAAAAATATGGATTTGCTAGCTAAGGCACTTATGCGTGTTGTACGTTGTTATGCTATTATGCCTGAGATTTATTCCAAGATAAATACGCTTTGGGCCGCACAATTAGTATCATCTTTGATTGCCCCTTGTATCGATATGAATGCTGCAAATATGCGAGCTCAAGAAATCAAAGATTTGAATCAGGTATTTTATAACCTGAGTAAAAATACAGGCAGTCAAGAGGTTGTTGCCTCTTGTGAAAAGTTAGATATTATAGAGGCTACCTTAAATCCGGACAGTGAATTTATTGTGTTTACAGTAAAAGTTGCTTAATTCCGAAGTCGTTCCAATTACATATTAGCAGGGAACCTACGGTTCCCCTGCGACCCCTCCCTTTTCTTTTGAAAAATATTTATAAAATTCAATTAGCATTTATGCATTGATGTAATTTAGTTTAATTCTTATTATTTTCAAAGGATTGAATTCCAGTAACCTACCATTTTATACTATTACATATATATTTTTTTTTTATGCCAAAAATCGTGTTCTCAACACATGGTTTTTTATAAAAAATTGAATAACTTTTTAGACAATCTGAAACCAGCATAAAACCCCCCGAACCAACAGTCAAGATGTCTTACTCCAAGGGCAACAACAACAACAAGAAGTGCGGACATGCCCTGCTTTGCAAGGTGTGTCTGGACAACGGTCTGCCGGAGGTCCGGTATACCAGCCACAATGTGCGTGGCAAGGATGGCAAGGTCTGCTGCCCAGTTCTTCTCAGGAATCCCTGTGACAAGTGTGGCATGTCTGGTCACACGACCCGTGACTGCAGACGCACTGTCGAGAGCAATCGCACAATTGTCAAGGTCGAACCACGAAAGCCTGTCTCTGTGTCCAAGGTGACGGTGGCGGCCAATCTCTTCGATGCTCTGAACTCAGACAACGAATCAGATTCGGATTCGGAACAGGTCGAATTGAAGCCGGTTGTCAAGCCCAAGATTGCCATGAAGAACGGAAACTGGGGCGAAATGGACAGTGATGATGAGGAGGAGTGTGACCTCGAGGCCATGGCCGTGTGGGCCCAGAAGTAATGTAGTGCTAGGTTAGGATTATTTTATGAAATGAAATTAATTAATTTGAAAAAGACGGAACCAACCCGTTTTTTCATGTTCTCTAAAGGCAAACAAACAAATGACAAAATGTAAAAAATTGAATAAAACATAAATCAATAACTTTTTAGTATAATCACACAAAATCCCGGGGGCAAAATGGAGTTCCGAGTAGCGGCATTTTACCGCCTTTTGGACAACATTCAGTCCGTTTCCTCGACGTACCCAGAGTTTGAAAAGTCCTTGATTGATGAGTTGTTGTTTGAGCTGGGAAAAAAATTAACACCAACACTAGAAAATTTGGGAAACATGCTTATGCAAATGAATGTGCATAATCAAGCACTTGCTGAATTTCCGTTTAACGACCTCACGGTTGTTGCGGATATGGTTCTCTACATTGTCAACTATTACAACGCAAATCCTACTCTATCATACGCCATCGCGGCACGATTGACCGGAACAAATAAGAGGAGCGAACTCGCAGAAGGTGGGTATATTTGCCCCTTGGAATGGGTACGCCAAGACGGTCGAACGCAAGAAATTGTTTCCCTGAACAACCAGTTCACTGTGTTGAGTAAAATGGATGGGTTGTCTTCGGTTTTGGCAGAGTTCTTTGAAAATAAAAATCATCCATTTCATCCGGCCAGCCAATTTGTTCGCATTACTACATGATCGTTATTAGCGTAAATTACAAATAGTTTTCATCTACTTCATATAATTTATACGTCAGCCCAACTTCCTCACGAGTCTCCCAAACTCCCGAAATTTTGAGAACATATTGTATATTTTTTTTTTCATCAAAAACATTATCATAATTATCTTTATGGGTTTTCATAAATCCACTATACATTTGCCGTGACAATAAATTAGACAACTTACGATTACATTGTTTTGATTGTTTATAATATTCTAGTATTTTCATTTCTAATCTAGAAAACTCTTGTATTATTGACAGATTATAAGGCGAATATGAATTAAATTTTATCTGATTTTTCAATCTTTCTATTCCTGTTTCTATAGGAAATAAGATATATAGACCATTCATAGTAAAACAATCATTCGAATAAATAATTTTTGTAAAATTTCCATCCATAATTATATTCCGCTTCATATCTAAAAAAAATAAATTTGATAATATAAATCTTTGTGAGTCTATAGTGATAATCATCCTACGTAGAGTCAATTTTTATGTTTATTACTGTTTTTTTAAATATATTAATATACTATAATATACTATAATAAAAATGTATGAATTAATGAAACCAACACCCTATTTGGGGACATTCCCGTACTCATTAATTTCTTGGAAGGGGCAAACATTAAAACAAATAACTTCATCAATACGAGCCAATGGTCAAGTTGACCAAACTCTCGTTTTAAAAAGAAACACGTTTTTTCATCCACGACCCTTGAAAATATATCGTCGGGAAATTGCATCCACCATATCAAACACGCATTCTTGCAATTTGAGAACATCCAGCCGGATAGATGAATTTAATAGGCCAGGTGGCTCTATAATAAATTCTAATGCTTCTATTCAAAATGGTTTAGTCAATACATTAGATGATACCTTTCCAAAAAATTCATGTGAAAAGCCTGGTACGTGTTCTAAATTTCAGAGTCCTTCTGAAAATGCCAAGCGGCGGGTTCGTAGCAGTGGAATGATAAAACGCCAATTTGACATATCTAAAAACAATGATACGTATTGCACTTCCACCAATCAATATTTAATTAGCCGTAACCGTTCTTTTCAACAAAATCAATATAATTATATTCGTCAGGGAAGTTCGACTTCTAAGCCAGGTGATAGTTTATCTTCTGCAAATACCTATTCTTCGAATGGAATTAGTCATTGTCAAAAATATGGTGTCATTGGTTCTCCTCTTACTTTCCAATATCAATGGATAGACGGAGAATATTATACGGTGACTGTGCCAATCGGTTATTATACTCTTGACAACCTATCTGCTCTTTTACATGATATAATGGCTCTTAATCGACATTATTATATATCACTCTCTAGTAATACAAATGTTTTCTTATTGAATATAGGTTATAATGATATCAAGAACGTCGTAGAATTCCAAGTGAGTCCATCCAATACGGATATCTACCCCAACACAAAATTCTCGATTCCTATAACAGCAGTTTGGACCACGCCAACGGTTCCAAATACAGTTGTACCGGGATTTCGTATAACAAATAATGATTTACAAAATGCATTCGGATTTGTAGCAGGAGATTATCCAGCGATTCCTATTCCAACTAGTCCATTTGTTGCGGGCATACAAAATCCACTGACTAAACAAGTATTTGTATCTAGCTTTCCTCCCAAACTTAATCCTGCTTTTGTTAAAATATATTACAAACCCAGCAATCCCCAATTTGCGAAACAAGGTGGCGTATCTTCGAGTGAAGTCACCTTGCGTATGAAATATGATTCTATAACAAATTCTACAGCAGTCTATAGAAACGCAATTGGAATTTCGGTAGGAAACGCATTGGCATATGGTGTTCCAGAAGCAGGTTATACTGTGAAGGATAAGATGGGATATCCTCTCCCCAAATATCCCAAATTCACAAAGACAGGCGAATACAGGACCTGTTCAGATACATCTATACGAGGATAATCAACCCCTATTTTTTGTATATTTATATCATAATAATATAAATATGCCTAGTAAAAGTTCCACTAAAAAAATAAAAATAAAAAAAGCCACTATCAAAAGAAAACCAAGAGTAAAACGAAGAACGTATATACCTTTAAACACTGAAAGTGCTGTTGCAGTTTCACTCAAAAATTACCGAAAACTTGGCGATTTAAATGTGAAAAGGTGTAAAAAAACGAAGAAAGCTCAGCGGGGCGGTTTTTGGCCATTTACATCATGGGGAACTGACCAAAAAAAAACAGATGACGCGTCAACAAATAAAAAAGGTCTCAAATCAGAAAAATTAGATTTAGTAACTTGTCCAAATCCAAAAGGAGCATGTAATACATTAGATACCCAATTTGACCATAAAATCAATCCAACATGGGAGACATGTATTACGGCAAATAGTATCAAAAAACACATTATCTATATAACTCCAAATAATGTAATCATAAAAAGCGTTGAAACAATACAAATCCCCGAATTTTTAGTGAAATTAGACGTAGGTCCAATCATTTCAGCAAAAATTAAAATAGAAGACAAATTTGTAGAATGTTTTATGTTTATTTGCGGTCAATGGTATGTTTCATTACGTCTTTTTACAACAGTCATTTATAATGGGCCGCTTGCCTTTACGGCAGCAAACAGAACATTTTTTCGTTTATCAAACAAAATAAGTTTTGATGTTGACATTTCCAATCCATCTATTGGTTCTAGTTTGATAACGTTTCCAAAAGATAGTTATACAGTTTCGAGTGAACAGTACACTCTACAAACAAGTGCAACAGATACAATAACCTTATCACCAGAATTTTTTGAAAATATAAGCCCAGAAAATGACCCTATGGCTTATAATACAATAGTTAATTTTCGTAATCAAAAAACAATTGCGAACGAAGTAAAACAAGAAATAGTCCTAGACGTAGTAGAAGAAGGAGCAGAAACTATTTTTAATTTTGCAAAAGACCAAGCTAGTTAATATACATCCTCCTCATCTAAACACGGATTAATAAAGACATTGGTTGTTGCAATTATCTGCTGAAATGGTACATTATATTTTGTACACCATTGAATACATTTTTGTACGTTTAGTTTTATCAAATTGTCAATTTTTTCCTGTTTATGCTTATTTTCTATGAGAGAAATGGTATAATGAATATTCTCTATTTGTTGCTGTCCCAAAATCGCATTGTATTCCTCGATTTTCGTAATAAAGCAATATGGAATAGGCATACTTATAAACCGATTAATATAAGATTCGCTGCTTGAATTAACATTAGCTGTCATTTTTTCAAATGCCCGATGAATAAACGGATAAAAGTGTTCACAAGAGGAGAACAAAAATCCCTTACATACAATATATTTCTCTGAATTTGCGTATCGACTCGTATGCGGTTTCATTATATAAACCTTATCATAAAAAGAGGATAAAATATATAACAAATCGACACTATGTTGCATAAAACAATCAAACATCTTTAAAATAAAAGAACCACCGCGTTTTTGCATACAAATAGCAAATGCCATTTGGGCAAACAATAGCCGTGCAATATGTATCTCTTGATTATTAAAATCGACAGAAAAATCAAACCCTCCGTCTGCCGTAATTAAGTCCATAGAAGATGCATAGGTTTCTTTACAATAGACAAAGTTTTCTAGGGATAAAATATTCCCCGTATTATCTACTCCGCATTCAATATAGACGTTTTTATTTTGCCGGAGGAAGGATTCACTTTTTTTCCACCCAGGAATATTTGGGTCATTATATTCGTCTTGAATTGTCATTCCAATATAGACATCGTGGTGGCATTTTCTGAGTCCAACAATTGCCTCGATAAATCCTCCCGGTCCTTCAGCTAAGTGAAATGTCTTGATCGGTCGCGAATCAAACGTCAGGTTGAAGGTGTTTACGATTTCTATCATTTTGAAGTAAGAGCGGGATAGGGGCTTATGTTTTGATACGCATTTCTTTTTGAACGGAACAACTGAGTGAATATATTCATAGGGATTTGTATATTTCTTAAAAATATCCCAGTCTTTTTCGCGTTCATCTAATTGCTGTTTCGTTTCATACAAATAGGTCGAAAGAGAATTTGATATTATGGGTTTTGGCGTTTCCTCATGTTCTATGCAATCAATATATTTATGTATAATAATAGAAGTTTTTGGTAATAAATAATAAGACATTCCTATTATTTATTGAAAAAAGTGTTTATGTTGTTTTTTGACCATAAATACTGATATTATTTAGTTTGTGGTTTTTGACGAATCTTTAATTTCAATGGTTGAACACCATCACCAACTTTTAATTTTTGAGCAAGTGGCTCATCTCCAACTTTCGTATCAATCGTCGGTTTTTTGATTACTAATTTGGGACCTTTTATTTTTGAAATGACAACGGGTGCAGCGTCTTTGTCTACCACTAACTCTGCTAATTTTGCCATATTTTCCTCTCCATTACGCTCCAAAAGCTCATTCTGTTTTAAAATCACTTCATTCATTTTCTTCGCATCTACATTTCGGACCTTCTTAAAAATAAAATAGCGATTCAAAAAGGAAATTTGTTTCTCCTCGGGTGACATCTCTGCTGCCTGCCGATAATTTGTTTGACTTTGCCTGTTACGTTTTATTTCATTCTCCATATTCGTATATAATTCACGGAACAGACCAGCAGAATCCGGTAAATCCATACCTCGAATTTCCTCTTTCGGTGGTAAAACAAATCCATAATCCTCCATCACTCGGACCAAATAATCAAAATTCACCAAATATTCGCGAAACGACAGATTAATGCTCTCTTGATAAACATTAATTGCATACCCCAAACTCATTTCATCATCGGGAAAGCCAGTCTGGTCATACATCTTGGTCAACTCAAAAATCTTACTCTCATTCTTAAAAATAGTCATGCTTTCATCCTTCTTATATTTACGGAGCAAATCAAATACCGTCTTACCGTCATAACAAGTGCCAATAAAATATCCATTTACCTTTGTACATTCAGCGATATTTCTCAGAAATTCATGAAAGGAAGTTTTGTTTTCGAAGAAATAATGGACAGCAAATTGACAAGAACTTACATTGAATCCCTGTTCAGCGATACCATATTGTCGATAAACGCCCTTCCCTAAAAGCGTGGCATCTTTGGGTCCTTTTCCAAATACCGCATTCGTAATTTGCCGCTCTTTTTCTGTATATAAAGCCTTCCCATTCCGAATATTGAGTCCACTATTTCCGTTGACAAATAATCCATAGGGCATTTTATCTCCATAATTTCGCCGCTCTTTTAAAAATCGTGTACATGCCCCATCCTTTTGGTTCTCAATATTATCTTTTGAAATATCTACGCCAAAAACAAACGCCAGCTTTGCATCTATCCATTTTGATAAATCGCCAGCTTTACCGACCGCATAATCGATAAGAGTATCACCGCGGCTAGAAACCGACATGATAAGCTTCTTTTTAACAAACAAATTATGGAAATTTCGAAGAGCCCGGGTATTACTCTCATTACTAAGGCGATTATAATAGACATCATCGTTCGCAACAAATTCGGGGATATTTTCACCCGTCGAAATCATTTCTTCGGTAATTGGATTATGAATCGAGTGCCAATTATTATTCGCGACATGATAAGGGTTTCCGTAATTCCGCTGCCCTGACCTAAGTTCCGATGTTTTGTCATAACGTACACGCAAGGGTACCCAACGCCATCCAATTTCATTCTCTTGAATATACTTGAATTCTACAATCATATCCTCTTCGAAAAATTCTTCATCTTCTGTCATCATAAATAAATTAGACCCATCTTCTTTTAACATAATATTACAGAAACAGGCATTTGGGTCAAAGGGCTCTGTGGGTTGAAATGGCACAGGTTTATATGTGTTTTCATTATCAAGGTCTTCTGGTGTCGGCAATTTATCATCGACTACATCTTGAAATGGATTCAAGAATCCGTGCTTATTTTCATCAAAACCACACCGTAACACCAGGGTTTTATATTGTAAAATATCTTGAACGCCTTGTAAATTCCGGCCTTCTTGGAAAATATGATGGACTTCGTCTTTCCCAGTTTTGTCTTTTTTGGTAGAAACTAAGAAATCAATCGTATTGAACTCTGGCGGCTTCCATTTAAAAGATTTATCCCATGCTGCCTTGCCCATCTTTGCTGCCACGTTACCAACCTTTATCGCACCAACAGCTAAATCTGAAGGCGTAAAGATAAGACCATCCGTATTATATTCAAAAAGACCATCCTTCATATTTGTCAGGATTCTGGAACAACAATCGAAAATACTAATTTGGTCAGTGTCATAATAGAAATTCTTACAGCGGATGGTAAAATCAACAGATTGTTTTGCGTTTGGCCCACCCGTTTCAGATGCTGTCATGACCGAAACGGGCTTTATCAAAAAGATGAGTTTTTGTAAAAGCGGTAAGCGATATTTGGTATCCGGGTCTTCGTCATTTAATCGTAAGAAGGCAAAATCACGCACCGATTTCTTACTAATAAAGTAAACATCGAATGCTGCATACAAATTAATAAAATTATTGTTTTTGTCATATTTAATATGCTCCCCATCTAATAAACTATCAAAAATCGTTTTATCCGCGGTTTTTACTCCAGTAAAGATAACATTCATGTTTGTATCAATCATATATATTTTACCATCTTCGGCGATATATAGTAATTTACGCTCGCCATCTGCCTTATCCGTGACAGTATAATTTTTACAGATACTGTTGATATTAACTTCGGGATTCACTGGCTGAATATTCCCTATTTGAAGTGTTACGGAAGACGGGCCAACAAAATCACTAGGAAAAACCCGGCGGGGTTTGTCGTATTTTTCGGCATGAATTAACCGCATATAGGATTGCAACAACGTATCTTTTTCCACATATGAAATTGGATATTTAGTTCCTTGTAAGCCGCTCAATACAATACGAATGCATTTCCTGAGCGAATCCATGAGAGCTCGTACTGAATTGTGGGGTGAGCCAGAACCCATGCCACCATTATCTACCTCTAATTCTATCTCATAACGTTCCGATGTATTAAAAACACCTGCCTCTTGAATTGTATAATGGGGAATCGAAATGCGATTCGTTTGCTTCGGCATTTTTACAATACTTAAATCCGCGAAAATAGGATAAATTGGATGCTTAAACCGTGTGCGATTCATTGAACGAAACATTTTTTTGGAATCTGCCCACCGCGATACGATATTACGCGTAACACTAGATTGAATATTATAATCTTGTTCTGTTTGATAAGAAACGCGAAAATTAAAATCATCCATATCAAGGCGTTTTATCATTACGCCCGCTTTATCCATAGCGGTCATCTTTTGTGTGAATTTTAATTTATTAAAAACCGTAGATGGCATATCAATAATACGTTGCAGACTATTAGTACGGCAATATTCTTGTATTAAATCTGTCCCTACGATTTCCGCACGAATATTTGACATTCTAGTTTGTCCACTTCGTGGATCTACATATTCACAAGAAATACGTAATAACTGAGTGCCGTCTTCATGTTCTGGAACAAAACCATGAGCATATAATTGTTTAATGACGTTATCATAATCGATTTTAGAAATGGGACGCGATAATTTGGTATTTGTGCCAAAGCGGATTTCTAGCTCACTAGATTTACGACCCGTGCTCACGTAGGGATTACTTTCTAAATAATGTTTTACTATGGTTTCGAATTCAGCCTTTTTTTGGATCAACGATTTGGGAACTTCGACCCGGTCATTGCCATCTTTACTAGGTTCCTTGCCAGTTTTTTCTACAAGTACCGTGACATCCTTTTCACTCATAATATATTATCTTATATAGTAAAATAATATATTAATATGTCTTTATTCAATTTTTCCCAAAAAGTCACTATTGTTATTTCCATCTCATCGCTTCAGTTAATTCTTCATAAAGTTCGGCCTTCTTGTATTTATAATTTTCATCAAAACCGCCTAGTCGTCTAGCTAGTGTTTTAAGCTCATCAGTTTGATAATTTGTAATAGGTTTGAGTGGTCGCAAATGACTTTCTAAGCATACCATTGGTTTTTTGAATTCTTCTGCTTGCTCTTTAGAGAACGAATCTGTGCGAATTTTATATTTACCAAACGAATCCTTTTGCAAAACAAAGGTTCGTGTCAAATCATTATCCCTATCTGCCTTGAAATCGAGCATGAGAGCACCGGTTGAATCCACTAAAATCACATTTATATTGAAATGGGTTATCATTGCTAACATCGCCATAATACTGGTTTCTTTTACGGAGGTAATTAATTCCGACATAATTTCCTGCATAGCTACTTTCGTGACCTTTATATTTGTATTTTTCATTTTTGACAAATTTGTTTGTAACCATTTGCTGACTTTTTGTTTTACTTCTAATTCTTTCACGCCGTAATTGCGTGATACCTGTAAATATTCATCATAACCATGTACCGCAATAAAAATACACCAAAAAAGCGTGTCTTGTTGCTTGGGATAATGATATTCAATATTGCTGATCGGATTAGGACTTTGGACTATCGAATTAGGACTTTGGACTATCGAATTAGGACTTTGGACTATAGTCTCATTTACTACATTATCAACTGTCTCCACATTATCGTCATCTTCGACCACCTCATCGTCACAACCACTTATTAGAGCCGGTTCTACTTCTAAATCATAATGGTGAGACATGGAACTTATTGATGGTGCTACATAAGAAAATGGCACAGTAGAAACAGAGTCATCTATATTATTCTCGGCCTTCCGATACATATATTTTCCTAAAATTTGCAATATATTTGCACTCTGCTCTTTGTTAAAATAAAAAAGTGAATGAATTGTACTTGGAACATTAGACATTATTTATTTAGAGAACTATAAGATATTGTCGCGTTGTCTTTATCCTCTTTTTCAACAAAGAATGCATTTTTAAATTCATCTTTTTGATATTCCATCGTAATTAAAGATTCTTCTTGTAAGTTTACATAATCTATGTAGTTCTTTATGGAATCAATGGTTTCCTCAGGTAAAAAAGACAAGTTCACATAGCATCCACTTTTGTTTTCATTTATTTTACAAAGAGTTTTGGTTAATATTTTGAGAACCTCTACTTGATGATGTTTGTTCATTCCTTCGATTGTTTTTTTTAAGGTTTCAAGATGGGTTATTTTTTCAAAATTCATTTGTGAATATGATTTTTGAAAAAAAGCATTTATATCGTTTTATATTGTATTTTATTGATCATCATCATCATTATTCAGTTCAATATCACCACCTATTTGGACACGCTGGCCTCGCATTCCTTGGTCCTGGCCCTCTACTAATTTTCCAATGACACAAATATACGGGTCGTTTAATTCAAAGCGAACTCCAGCAACTCGAACCAAAATGGTAGCATTTTCTTTTATTTCACTAAAATGTTTTTCCGTAAAATGATGATCTCTGGCAACAAAGACGGTAATTGGAACCGTTCCACTATCGTCTACTACTTCCGCATGAATTCCAGCCTTGGTAATTGTCTTAGTCTTGCATTCCACTAGCATTCCTTCAACTGGATGACAAATCATAGATTCAAATGCGGTTTGAAATTCAACCTTTTCATTATTGATAGTTCCACTTGAATAGGTCATTACTTTTACGGTGCCTGGTTTAATAAACCCTTCGGGAATACATTTCCCTTCCATTTTTTTCGATATCATACGCTCTAAATTTTGCTTCACATTTTTACCGACTTCTTGAATAGACAAGGAAACCTTGGTAGTCAAGACAGATTGTGTATAAACACCATATGTTTTGGGTCCTGTGCGTTGTCTTTGGTCCATGATGATATAATAATGAGAGATATCTTTACACCATTTAGGAATATCAATTTTTTGAATATAGACTCTTGAAGATTCAAAAAATTGATATTCTTTATGTTTTATTTCTGTAGATATTGTATAAATGACTGGCAAATCTGCGGAAGTCATAAAAAAAGAGATAGAGAACGAAAATGAAGATTACAAGGATTATTTAGACGGATACAAAAAAAGTATTAAACAGTTTAAAGAACAACAAAAGAGTGTAATCGCTTTAGTAAAAAGACGAAATAACCATTATGATGCAATGGGTGTACTAACTAAGAATACAAAAGAATTCGAAAAAGCAGTAATTGCGTCGCACAAGAATTATTATGGTCATTTCATAAAGCAATGTGAAAAGGGATTAAAAGACCGAAAGGCAGAACACAAAAAAACCATGAAAGACTTACGTGAAGAGATGAAGTCGAATTCTACTAGAAAGAGATGTCCAAAGGGTACTCGTAGAAACAAATCCGGCGATTGCGTTTAATTTAGTTTCATTACTAATTCGCATTTTACACCTTTGGCAATTTATTAGTAACAAAGATAACGATGCCCAGGTTATTTTCAATGACCAAAAAATTACCCTTTCCAAGGTATAAAAAATTGAATTCAAGTTGTTTTAAATTAATTTAATTTAAAACAAAAGCAATGTCGGAGTCACGCATCTTTATCAACGTGGAGCGGTTCACAGAGAAGGATGTCTGGGGAGATAATCTGGTTGAGTCACATGGATTTCCGGGAACGTTCACCTATGGCCAAATGCACGATTTAGCTATTGCCAATAACTGTAATCTAATTATAAAGAGTGGCGAAAAGGGAAAGTGGTATCTAAAAAATAAGCCATTTGAGAGAACACGGGAGGGTCTCCGTGCCGACAAATACGGCAGGGCTAAGCATGTTACCTACCTCATTGAATATGAGGAAACTGATGACAACGGGGAAGCAACGGTAGAGACATAGTATCAGATAGCCGCAACTGTACTAATAAGTGCACGCTCTATATCAAAAAACCAGGCTCGACCACTGCGACTTCCTTCATACTCATCAAAATAGCGAATAATCATCTCTAAAATCACACAAAACCCCATTTTTAATGTATTGACCAAGATATCCTTATTATATGGATTTTTTTCATCGCCCTCTTTGAAAAACGGCCCTTTTTCGAGAACCTTATTCAATCGTTTAATAATATCATTCTTCGTATTTCCGCTACATTTTGACCCTTTGTTATTACGCGTTTCCATCATATCTTTCGTTTTAAAAACCACCTCTTCTTTTTTAAAGAGCGTCATGAATCCTACAAACTGGCTCATGTTATCTCGTGAAGTTTGTAACTTCCTCTGTATAAGTGGTAAAAAACTTCGATATTCAGTGGGTTTTGAAATAGACCATGTTTCATCCGTCCCTTTCACATAAAGTTCTATTTTATTCCCATTTGCAATGACTATACCTACCAATCCATTATATGTAAATTTTTTCCCATCAAAATAAGATTTAATATGGGTTTCGATTTCGTCTAATTTATCAATTTCGTTTGACTTATAAATCTCTTTTATGAGAACCATCCGTTCTTCAAACGAAAGAGTATCCAATAAGTGATAAATCGTATATTTCATTAACAATTCTTCCGGAATTTCGTGGATTTCAATCAATATCCGGTGAATTCGGCCAAGATGTTTATACCAATCCATCTCTCCACTATCCATGGGTTCGCTATTCTCTTTTTCTTCTTCGACAATTTCCAAATGTTCTCGAATCTTATGTATAATTTTGTTATAACCTTCGTGAAAGTCAACCTCATCTCCGCCGGGTTCATCACCACCCTGTCCATCGCCTTGACCTTGACCTTTACTTGGATTTCGTTGAAGTGATAATTCCACCAATTCTACCTCCTTCTCCTTTTCTTTTGGTAATTCCATTTTTAACAATTCGTTTTTATATTCTATTGGGATAGAACGGTCAAAAATCGAAGAATGTTCGTCAGATATTTCGACAGGTTGGAATAAATAAAATTCCCCATTATTTACTAAGTATCCTGTTCTCCCATATTTATCTATTATGGCTTCGCTCTTATTATCTATAAACCGTGAAAGAGCATAATCTATATGTTCATCCGGATATTCTCTATTAATACGAATCGCATTATATAAATGTTCTCGTTTATAGAAAAAATGTTCACGAAATAATTGTCGAATTCGTTTTACAATGGCCGCATAATTTGTTTTGGCATAGTTCAAACTATATGTCGATTTAACTAAATCTGCCTCATTAATTTCTTGATTTGGAGAACAAACGAAATTACAATTATCCATATAATCACATGTTCCAGAAAATGGTTTATCACCTATTTTAAATTCTACTTCTTTTTGACTTGATAAAAGCAGTTTCACGTTTTTATTTTGAGCATTCGCTAATAAATCTTCTACGGTTAATTTGGTTTGTCCAATATTAAGAATACAATCTACTGCAACTTCTTTCATTAATCGCGTAACATTGCCAATTTGTATTGCCTTTTTCTCAGCATATCGATACAAATATAGATCGGCAGGTTCCTCATCATTTTTTGGCAGGGTAGCATGTAAATAAATTTCAACATTGCGTTCTTTAAATGGCAGCATGCAATGGCTTAAATTACGAACACCGCGTCCAATAATTTGTTCCAGACGATTCAGGTTATACCATGGTGATAAAATATGTACTTGGCGAATATTTTTAAAATCAAGGCCTTCGGCCGCAGCTTGACTAATTAAAATAACTTTTACTTTCTCACCATATAAATTATCGTCATTTGTTGCATACTTGATATCTGCCAAATTATTGGGCGAAAATGATTTATCTCCAGTTATCATGACATATTTTGCTTGCTTAAAAGCAGCTGCCGCACCATTATTTGGTCCATTGGCTGATTCTTGTCTGGGTTTCATTGTTAACGCATCAATCGGCGTTTGCGGGGTTTTTAATAAAGATGTTGTATAGGAAGCAGAACCATAACGGGCAAAACCCATTTCTTCCAGAGCTAATGCTAATGGTACTACGCCTCCATCAATATATTGCGAATAAACAATAATTATTCCTGTTGATTTTTTGATAACTTCACAAATCTTAGCAATCTTACTGCTATATTTACTAATATTCTCGGGTGCTAAAAATCGGCCATATTTTTCAAGAATATCAGGTTTATATTCAAATTGATTTCTGAGTTCATACGTATCACGGATCGTTGTATATGTCATCGTATTAGAAAGTCCGGTCTTACCAATCATATTTTTGATAATGCTAGAATTATCAGAGATTGATTCCTCTGAAAGACTTGGACTCGGACTTGGACTCGGACTTGGACTCGGACTTGGACTCGGACTTGGACTTGGACTCACAACATTTTCTTTAAACTCTGGATTTGGAAAAATAATACCCAATGCCTCTAACGGTTCTTGTAAATGGGTATATCCAAATGACTCCATGTTCTCAAATGTCGGCATTTCATTTTCTTCACCTTGAGCCGTAAACGTATTAAATGATTTGTTTCTAAGATTATCCATGATAAATTTATACGCATTCTCTTGATACGTGCCAATCGGTGTTAAAAAAATAGTAGAGCGTAATTGCTGCAAAGGCGTTTCTATAGGTTTCAAATTCATTTGTAACTTAGGATAACGGAGAACAACTGCACCACTTTCACTAACTGCACCACTATCGCCTTCATCAGGATTCCATACAGGAAAGGTATTTTCTGGAGAAAAAGTATCTGGATAAATACGATAAGGGAAGGTATAAGGGTTTTCACCACGGATATAAGAGACGTATCCAGTGAGTTTACGTTTTAATAATTCTTTTCCATTTTCTTTATTGGGAACATCCGTTTCCAAAAAATTTCCCTCTTTATCAAAAACATCCTCAATTTTAATAGAACTACGTTTATCTACTGCATTTAACAAATTTGTAAGCCAAATAATTTCCTTATAGCTATTATAAACAGGTGTCGCCGATAATAATAAAAGCCGTATATTTTCAGCATACCTGACAATACGCATCAACAAACTACCTACTTTTTTAGATTGTTTATTATCCTGTGTAAGACTAATATTATGAACTTCATCAATAATAATAAGGCGATTATTAAAGAATTTGCGGATTTTTTGTATTTCTAGTTGTTGAATTTCCTTAGTAGAATAATCTGTCCCTTCGCCGACCTTTGTCTCAGCACGAATTATATTAGCCAGCTTATCATAGCCAATAAACTCATAATATGTTCTAATAACAGCAATAATCTGATTAACAATTTGTGTTCGGTTCATCGAATTCATATTGGACGGATTTATCTCACTTAAAAGAGCATTTCCTACACAAGTATTTAAATTCCATATTCCGTTTTCCCTTTTTAATTTACGCTCATCAAATAATTGTAGACGGAAATTATTTTGCACGTTAGGAGACGCAATAATTAATATTTTATGATTTTTTTGAACAAGTCCAATTTGTTTCATATAGCTACGCATTTCTTCTGCCACACCAATAGCTGTACACGTTTTGCCAGTTCCCAACATATGGTATAGCAATAATGCATTGTAAGGTGTTTGAAAAGATAAAAAGTTTTTAACAAACATTTGATGAGGTAAAAGCTCAAAGTCAGCATTACACATTTTATCTGCTTGCTCCTGGATAGAAAGTTCAGTATCTAATAAATATTTTGTATCATTGAATTCCTTTCGTTTGGCAATTTTTATATTAAAATTTGGGTCATTTAATTCCGGATATAAAAAATCAAAATCCGGACTCGCCACAGCTTTATTTTCGGCCTTTTCTTTATTAAATAAGAATGTATTATATTCTTTTGAATCTTTATCGCCAGGTGCCATCGAAATAGTTTTTTGTAATTCGATCTCTTCTGCTGTTAACTGTTTATAATTGTTTGCTAATAATTGTGCAACAACAGGACTTGGTTCAACAATAGGACTTGGTGTAACTAATGGTGACAATGTTTCTTTAAATTCTTCCACAAATGGCTCTTCGTCTGGCTTAGGAGCCGGATTTTGCACTTGCTCATCTTCATCTTCCTCATCCTCATCCTCACCATCTTCATCCTGTTGTTCATCATCCTGGTCAGGATGGAAAGGTTCATCAGCAACTGGGGATGGCTCAACGTCTTCAGATAACAAAATTGTTAATATTTTATCCCCATTAAATCTACCCAACGCGGGTACTTTAAGATCGTTTTTAATAATAGTATCTAATTTACTAAGGGCAATTTTTTTTGGAATAAAATAACTCAAAATCTTTTGTTTATAAGAGCTATCCTCTTGCCCATTTTTAGTCAATGCAATCATTTTCTCTTTATTGATTGGTTTTTCAAATCGCAATTCTATTCCATAAATTGGCAGCGAGTTTAATACATTCACAGCCTCAACACCATTTTCTACAACTTGTTCTTGGGCCGTTTCTTCAACTTGAACAATTGCCGGTTTAATCTTTAATTTACGCGTCCCTCTTGCTTCTCTCGGTTTTATTTTTAAATTAAATTTTTGTGGAAGAACAACAACAGGTTCAGGTTCTGGTGATTGATTTTGTTGACCACTCAAAATAGCTTTAATAATTTGATTATCTCTTTTTACATCTGCAGGATGTAATTCAGACAATACATCTATTTCTCCACGAATTGCCCTTTCAATTTGTAGCTGTGGTCTGTCAGGCTTTATTTTTTTGGTTTTTGTATTTAGTTTTTCACTTTTTTTTTTAGTACCTGAAGACATTTATATATACGTATTTGTTAAAATATATGTATATATTTTTAGACCGAAAACAATCGTAATGACTTGAGCGTGTTATTTATATTTGTAATCAGTCGTATTTTTTCTAAATTATAAGGTCGAATGGCACGAACACATTCATCGTACGTTTTCCATTCCATTTTACTTACTTCTGACCGTTCGTAATTATCCATAGAAGATGTATTCCCATTTTTCATAAAGGCCAGATAATATTTATGTTTATAAGATTTATAATTAGACCCAGTAAATATCTCTTCAAACGGGTATATATTTTGTATTGTTCGTATATTTTTAATACTATATCCCGTTTCTTCTTTAAATTCACGTAAAGCACAATCAAAATCCTTTTCTTGAAAATTTCGACGTCCTTTTGGAAACCCCCACTCAGGCTCTTGCCATGTCAAATAGTGATTGCTTTCCTCAATTAAAGAATCTAGATTGTACAATTGGTCGCCTATCAATATTCCATGTTTTAAATTATGAAATTTATCATTTGAAATCACTTCTTCAGATTTATATTGCATAGAAATAGATTGTGTGCCCCAAATACCAATCCATAATTCTTGGAATGTCTTCGTTTTCAGAGCATTTTTTTCATCATCTGTCATTTGTTTTAGCATATTCATGATATACTCTTTGTTATAAACAGAATACTTTCCTCTCATAAAATCAATATATCCTAAAGTATCCTTTCTACAAATCATCAAATATTTAAGACTATTATCATGAATGCGAAAGGTAATTAATCCCACGCTTGTAATTGGTATTTTACATTGATGATATAAATGTCCCGGTTTTCCACAATTATTACAATATTGGTCGTTCATCATTTATAATATTCGATTTCCCTCTTCAAATATAATCCGAAGCCTTTATATATTTATAGTTATACAATGCATTTTGACCCATCAGTTTGGGGGCCACATTATTGGTTTTTTATACATACAGTAGCGGAATCTTATCCAATAACCCCAAATAGTGTTACCAAACGCAAATATTATGATTTTATACAAAATATCCCCCTTTTTATTCCCGTCCCAGAAATGGGCGATAAATTTAGTGAATTGTTGGATAAATATCCAGTGACCCCGTACTTGGATAATCGCGATTCTTTTGTAAGATGGACACATTTTATTCATAACAAATACAATTTCATGTTAGGAAAAGAAGAGATTTCATTACCAAATGCTTTAGAAAAATATAGAGCTGAATATAAGCCAAAACCAGTATATTTATCTGAAAAAATAAAAACCAGAAAGCACGTAATTTATGCCCTCCTCGTATTGACACTATTAATTCTGATCTATTTTAATTATAAATAATTTATCAAATATTCTATGCATACTATAGAACGTAGAACGTAGAAAAAAGGGACGATGCGTATCGAAATACTAATTTTTATTGTTACATCATTTATTATTGCAAATATTTATACAGATGGCAAATATATAAAAATGCTTTCGTCTGGAAAAAAATATTATCAAATGGCTGGCGTGGCTTTTGCAGCACTTATGATATACGTTTTAATAAAAAGAAACCCGATGAGGGCCCAAGAAATAATGTCTACTACCAATGATTATATTAAGTATTTACCTATTGATAAGGGTACTTCCAGCATTATATCACCTATTTTAGATTTTACATCAAAGCATAGCTTTAGTAATGACCAATACAATAGTATTGATGGTGGCAATTATCCTGTGCTTTCTATGAGCAATGATCGACCCGACCATGTAGGAATGAGGCGTATGGCAACATCTGGACAAAAAGCTACAAAACGCTCCGTAAGTGAAACAAAAAAGAAATTTGTTGCATCAAGACAAAATTGGAAATGCGGTGATTGTCAAGAACAATTGACCGCTTGGTATGAAGTAGATCATGTCATACGTCTAGAATATGGAGGTAGTAATCATATTGATAATTTAGTGGCACTTTGTCGTGATTGCCACGGAAAAAAAACAACAATGGAAAATCTCTAGAAATCGGTTTAGTCACTACTATATATTTTTTTATTCTAACTATATAGTAGACAAAAATAAAACAAAAATGCCAGGTCAAATACAAAATGATAATAAAGATATTGGCTTTGTTATAGCATTGTTTTTTCCTATATTAATAATTATTTCTGGTTTTAGTTTTGTATCTATGGTTTCGTTAGATAATTCTAATGTGATAAAGACTTTCATATCACTCATCCTTTTTTGGCTATCGTTAGTAATAATCCTGGTTTTTTTGCTAATTAGTAATAACAAACTAGACCATAAAGACCTCGACCCAAAAAATACAAATTTTATGAAAAATCTTGTAAATTCAATTGGTCAAGACGAACCATCAAAAATAGGTTTTATTGTCATGACGACATTAATTGTCTTTGTGTTTTTAGTATCCAGAATTTGGTATGCAAGACAGAGTGGTGTACAAGCACCAACATTATCGTCTATACCACCCTTATCAGCAATACCAGCAATGATTTTTAGTCTAATTACTAGCTTATTTTCAACATTAAATCAACTTTTCGTAGATTTTTTTAAAAATATCACAAAAGAGCTTACGTCGAGTGAAGAAATGCAAGGGGCATTTATCAGATATGCCGGGTTATATGGATTTATCTTCATGGTAGGAGTCATTTTGTATATCGCATCCACAGACCCAGCTGCGTTGACTACAAAAGCATATGTATATACATTTTCTATAATTATTCCATTAGTATTATTGATAGGGTTTGTTGTGCCATTCTCTACGACCCAACGTAGTGCAACAAGTACCTTTTTACTTATAGGAGTCATTATGGCAGTCATGACAGCTATATTTTATGCTTACTCTTCTATGAATGCTCAAACCTATGCAGCAGTTTCTTACATATTAAATTTTATAATGATAATTATTGTTTTAATTGGCCTAGCCATTTTCTTTTATATATTCAGTAATTATTTAAAATCAATTGAAGGATTTGTAGGCTTTTTCATTTACTTTCTTTTTTATATCCCTTGTTTGATAATTGATTTTGCAAATTATATTTTGAATGAGTTTAAAATGACGTCGCGTCCTGTCTATTTTCTTTTTGTTATCGAAATTATCTTAATCTTACTATACATTTATTTACCAAAGTTAATTAAATTAGCAAATCAATCAAGTAACGTTACCGTTTTATTAGCAGATAGTGCTTTTTTAGATGATCATCAGGTTATTGGAAATAGTAATCAATTAAAAATGACTAATCAAACTACCTCTATAGATAAGTCCTCTGGCTATTTAAATATATCAACAAACAATTTAAGTACGAATAAGACATTTGAATATAGACGAACCTACGCTATCTCTATGTGGACTTATTTAAATATTCAACCGCCAAATAATATTTCTTATTCTCAAGAGACACAAATATTTAATTATGGAAACGGAAAACCCAAAATCACTTATTTTAACAATACAAGCACAGATAAATCCAAAGACAAATACACAATTTATTTTTCTAATAATAAAATTGCACCAAATACTTATGAGCTAACGTTACCAAGTCAAAAATGGAATAATATAGTATTTAACTATTATTCAGACAAGGCCGATTTATTTATCAATGGAAACCTAGAAAGAACGTTTAAATACGTAGATAACATGCCAATTTATTTAGCAACAGATGTGGTAGAAATAGGAAGTAAAAACGGTCTTGATGGAGCGATAAGTAATATAAGATACTATAACAATCCCTTAACAAAAACACAAATTACAAGTACGTATAATTTATTGGTAAATAAAAACCCACCTACGTTTGAAACGTGATTATCTGCAAATATAAAACCTACAAAAAACAAAATGAAAATAGATTGATGATGACAATATGTCAAGTTATTTTATAGGCTTATTTTATAAATGAATACAGTTGTCATTGTTTTAGGAATTATTATTGTTTTTTTAATCTATATTTTATATACTTATTATTCTAATTTAGCTGTAACATTGAGTCCTTCTGCTAGTTTAACAACCCAAGTGCCAGCTATTTCAAATATAAACAATCCTGGTGCATCAAGATATGCCTATGGAATATGGATTTTTATAAATTCATGGGACCCTTCTGTCCCTCATACCCTATTTGCTCGTAGTAAAAACATTGCAGTTTATCTTGACAAATCAAGTCCAACTCTTTATGTAAAAATGTTCATGGGAAATTCAACTGCTGGTGGTTGGTCAGCACCTTTACAAATTACGGACAATTTTCCTATTCAAAAATGGGTTCATGTTATTGCAAGTGTTGATAATCAATTTTTAGATTTGTATTTGGACGGTAAATTAGTGACTTCACATAGATTCCTCAATATTGATGCTACGACCAACGCTCAAGTGATGCCCATGGTTCCATCAACAGATAGTAAAGCAAATCCGGTTTATGTGGGAAATCCTACAACGTTTACTCCTGCATTCACCGATGGTACAAACGCACAAACATATGATGCATATATAACAAAGTTTAAACGCTGGGAATCAGGTCCAGTAGACCCACAAACAGCTTGGAACGCCTATATGGAGGGCAATGGGTCTAGTTCAATTTTAGGCTCTTTAGGTGCATATGGAGTAAATCTCACTGTATTAAAAAATAATGTGGAGAATTCGAAATTAGTGATTTTTTAAACCCCATATATATTTATCGACTATAATATATAGTGGATAAATATACAATATAAAAATGAATATGCAACCTCAAACTACCAATATGCCAAATATAGCAGTCCCAGAAGCAATTAAAAATGCTGGTCAAAGTTTGGGAAATTCAATTAATAGCATAAAAACTGGAGTAAACGAATCCGTTAATGGATTTTCACAACAAGCTCAAGCAGGCATAGGTGCATCTTCCCAATTTTTACAATCAAATACGATTGTTGCCAAATTTGCATTTATTATTTTAATTATCATTGTTTTTGTCTTTTTATTAGCTTTAGGAATTATGTTAATTCAATACTTTTCTGGACCTAAAACCAACCCTTATTTAATTTACGGAATGATTGATGGAACAGATGGGCATATTATTCATCAAGACCCAAATCAAGTTGATTCAGTTCCTATCAACCGTTCAAATAATCAATCTACTGGTTTAGAGTTTACCTGGTCAGTTTGGTTATATATTAATGATTTGGGCACCGACGCAAAGAATCAACTTATATTTAATAAAGGCGATTTAAATTATAACGAAAAAACTAATATTTCTAATATTAATAACGGTCCTGGACTATACCTTTCTCCTCAAAAAAACAGTCTACACATTATCATGGATACGAATGATAATACCAATACTGATCCAGCAATATTAGACATTGATAATATACCCTTGCGGAACTGGGTCCATATAGCAATTCGTGTAGAAAATACAATTTTGGACGTGTATGTCAACGGTGTAATATCAGGACGTTTAGCAATGTCAAAAGTACCAAAGCAAAACTACAATGACGTGAATGTTTGCAAAGGCGGTGGATTCATGGGTAAACTTTCCAATCTTCGTTATTATGGATATGCATTAAACGTATTTGAAATAAATGGAATTGTTGCATATGGACCAAATTTAAATCCTAGTGGATTAAGTACTACTAGTGGTGCAGCAACTGGTAATTACGCATATTTATCAAACACTTGGTATTCTACAAAACTATAATCCAATATTTAATGCAATTATAATATAATAGACTCCTCATCATATTATAAATGGCCAACATTTTGAATTTGACAAATCTTTGTCTTCAACGGAAACAACAAATGTTGTTTAATATCCCTCCTTCTAGAAATGAACTTCAACCGTCGCCCTATATTTCAGTTGCAGGAGAACCATCTTTTACAAAGGACCAGTTAGACATGCGTAGAAAGGCCGAAATATTAAAATACAAGAGTAACAAATCAAGTGGTCAAACCAATAATCCAACAAGAAAAGAAAAGTTTGCTCAAATTTCTAGGGCTCGTTATGAAGGCAACGTCTTGTTTTGTCCTCAGGATATATCGATTCCAACATTAACAAGTGCATCTGGTGTTCCAGGACCTATTGTTTATTTGGTCAACGATAACAAAGTGCCGTTGTACAATTATGTAACAAATGTAGATTCAAAGGGAATAATAAATGTAACAAACAATAATAATTATTCGACAATTTTTGTACAAAATGCCCCGGTTTATTCAAACACACAAACCGCTCTTGTCTCACTATATATTCGGAATAATAACAATATATCACTTAGGTCATTTAATATTAATACCCCATTTGGAATATACATTAAAGGGAATAACATTTCTACTACAGGCCTACTTAGTTTTGCTGTAAAAATAACGACTATTACTACAATTGCTTATTATAGTGGTAGCCAAGTAATAACAGTAGGTGGTGTCCCTACCTATTCTTATTCGGTTCAAGAAATTCCGATTCAGTTGACTTTGAAACCGACTGACAATGTTTCTACGTTTAATTATTCCGCGTTTGTTAATTTAGGAAAGTTACTATTGTCTAATATTAATTTATTTACTCAGAATGGATATATTTACGATATAAAAGTCGAATTTTTGTCTACTATAGATACGACCAACTCAAATATTACAAATAATAGTAGTGCAACTTTATACATGAATTTATCGAGTGATTTTCACCAAAGTATAAAAAACAAAATAAATCCTTTATCAGGAACACCAATAGCATATAACTGCACGATAGATAGCGGAATTTCTTCAGATGCTTATTCATCACCATCGCTTTTTGTATAAAAGTTATATTGTAGTCAAATCAAACTCATATTCTTCTGCACGATTAATCATCCAATATGCCATGTATTCGAATTTTGATAGTAGATTTTCTTTCTCTATTTCATATTTTTTGCGTAGATTGAGGTTTGTTTTTAAATGATGGGAATGAAAAAATAAGGTATCTAAAACAAATTCCGGATATTTTAATTGAGCAATATCTTGGAAGCCGTCTTTTTGCTGAGAAAAATTAGCATTCAAACACTTCATCTTCAATAAAATATCTTTATATTTTTGTCTATCGAATGTCGATATTTTTCCATGGCTATTTGGTACAAAGTTGCGTATCCATTCCAATTCCGTTAAAAACGTTCGTTCCAACCCTCCGCACAAATCATGCCGTTTTTTTAAAATTTCATTATATTCATCTATTTTATTCTTTATTTCATCGATAGAAACAGACTTGTCATCTTTGTATTTTTTAAACAAATTATTTATAATTAGTTGCTGAGTCGAAAGGCGAATCGAATCACTCAATTCTAACCTTAACGCTTCTAATAATGTATCTGGTATAACTTCCATAGAATATGTTCCGCCGCGAACATTTTCAAGTCCATATTGTTTCATATTTTTTTTCACATAACAATCGACTTCACAAAAATCATGAACAGTGACTTTATGTACGATTCCTAACGGCGGATTTTTTTTTACAAAATCAAACAATAATTGGCACTGTAACATAATAGTTGCACTATTGTCGTTTTCGTTTATTAACATATCGGAAGTTTCGGGAAATGTAAATAAAAAAAGTTTTTGGTTCTCCAATTCTAAATAATATAATACAAATGGTTGACTTTCCATAATAATATAAACAGCATCCGCATTTTTTATATTATTTACACCGATGAAGAATATTATTCTCGTACTGGTTTTAATGAAGGTTGCATATTATTCGTATAGGTAGGATTCAAGCACATCTTTTGCGTAGGAAATACTTGGCCAGATAAACATTTATCCTGGTCGGTCACTTCTATGCAGCCACGACGACCTTCATATTCACCTACTAAACACCACTGTGTTTTTGCAGAAGAAATTGGCTTTTGAATAGGGTTAGTCGTAGTATCAGGTTTAGGCTCGTCGATGACTGTTTTTTTTACTGCTTCATTAATCGTTTTTTCGAGATCGATGGGGCCTGATGGATTTCCTGAGCTCGCCTTAATAAATAAATCACCTAATGAATGAGCTGCTCCTCCTGCAATATCGATTCCTGTTTTACTAACATCTGTAACAACATCCGCGGTTTTATCAATAACTGTGCCGGTTGTATAGCCAAACGTCATTAATATTCTTGAAACAAAAGGAGCAAATACCACATTTACACGTTGAATAAAATCACCACCTATATTTAATAAGTTTATTCCTAAAAAGGAAAAAAGGAGCAGTAATAATAATATCAAAATGAGACCGTTTTTATCACTAAACATGTTTGATGTATTGTTTGATGTTACTGGTTGATTTGTATTTGTATTATCCATGTGAAGCGTTATATATTATAGCATTCTATTTTTTTGTTAATCTATCGAATAGAAATGGAAAAATACAAACTATAGAAACCAAAAAACCTATTTAGAGATTCGTTTGCATCTATCTTATAAATTATCGTTTTATAGTAAAATGAGTTTTTTTAACTTTATCGAGACATTCTTTTTTATAAGTTTAGGAATTACATTTGTATTAATTTTATTATTAGTCTATCACTTTAAGCAACGTATGAATGGGCTAGAGCAAAAATGTGATACGATGTTTGAGATAATAAATAATGTAGTTAAAGAATTGACTATTTTGCGTAATATTCAGCCACGGCATTATGACATGAACACTTTTTCAAATATAATTAATTCTAGTCATATGACTAATTCTTTTGAATTGGAAGAGAAAAAGGTAGTTGTTTCTGATAATGAGGACGAAGACGAAGATGACGATGATGATGATGATGATGAAAGTGGCAGTGAATTTGATACAGATGATGAAGATGATATTGAGGAGCAAGAGCAAAAGACAATTAAGATTGTTAACGTTAATATTGAAGACAACATTGATATCGAAGAGCTACACAATGATTTAGAACATGAAGATGAGGAAAAGGATGAAGATGAGGAAAAGGATGAAGATGAGGAAAAGGATGAAGATGAGGAAAAGGATGAAATTATTGAACCATTTGAAGTAGAAGAAGTTCACATAGAAAAGGTAGAATCAATTATAAATAATGAAGTAGTAGACCAGGACGAATCTGTAAATTCAACCGGAAATAAAGATGTATATCGTAAAATGACGTTATCTGCATTGAAGACATTAGTTATTACGAAGGGACTATGTAGCGATGCAAGTAAACTAAAGAAACCTGAGTTATTAAAATTATTAGAAGACGAGGCGTAAATTTTAGCATAACCAGAAACATAAAATAAAATTATTCGTTGAATAATTTGATTTCATAATATATAGCCGATGATTTCCTATCAACCAGAAAATATTAAATCAGCCTACCCTATTATAAAAGAAACTATTCCCCGGTCTTCTTTAGGCTATAATACTAATAATAAATATCCAGAATTCCCACCGCTCATGAGCGATGGCCGGGCAATAATTGGTTCTTGGCAACCTGAATCTACAATTAACAAAGAGTTGATTGAATCAAATAATATTAAATCAAATTGGGAATATCGCAAATATTTACAGCAAAACTCACAACAAATTATGGAGTACAATTTTCGCGAGTCATCTAATGACGTTGGGTATTTTAAACGGCCTATTGATGTCCCTTCTATTCAATCTAATGCTGCAAATGGGATCAGATTAACGCCTTTTTTATATTCTTCTGTTTTAGACAATTCTAAACCAATTGGATATGCATCTAGTGATTTAAAAACAGTTTATTTAACTAGAGAACAGTTAGAGTCTCGTAAGATTTCTCCAGTAATAACACAAGACAAATTATTAGAGAAGAAATCTACGAATAAATAAACAATTATCGTTGAAAAAAACAATATATAAAATCTACTATATATATTGTTATTATGCTTTTCGATTTACATTTAATCAAAAGACTATTGACTGGAATTGATATTTGCGGCGTTTTACATATAGGAGCTCATGAGTGTGAAGAGATGAAATTTTACAGAAACTACCTTAACCTTCTTCCCGCGAATATCATTTGGGTCGAAGCAATGGAAAATAAGGTTGCAGAATTAATTGAAAAGGATATACCTAATGTTTATAATGCAGTGATTACCGATAAAAATGATGACATAGTCTTTTTTAATGTAGCAAATAATGGCGAGTCGTCAAGTGTGTTAGATTTTAATACACATGCCACTCAACATCCAGATATAAAATTTATAGATAAAATCCAGAAAACAACGATTACTGTAGACTCTTTTTTTGAAAGAAACAAACTCGACGCATCTAAGTGTCATTTCTGGAATATTGATATTCAAGGTGCAGAATTAATGGCACTTAGAGGAAGTAAGAATTCTATCAAACATGCTAGGGTTATTTATTTAGAAGTTAACAAGGAAGAGTTATATAAAGGGTGTGGCTTAATTAATGACATTGACTTGTTTTTATCTGAGAGCGGGTTTGAAAGGGTTTCGACTATTTTTACTTCCCATGGATGGGGTGATGCTTTGTATATTCATTCAAATTTAATAAATGATTCAATTCGTAATTACATGAACCATCCTACTATCAAGATACCCTTTGCAAATAAACAACTTTACGAATTTACGTTTTATCAGTATTTTAAAAACCAGTTTAACATAATATTTGACGTAGGTAGCCAAGATAATTCTATTTATCGTGATTTTCAGGGAGACGTTCATTATTTTGAGCCAGTAGGTAAATTATTAGAACAATTGTCTGGTTCTTTTAAAAAGAACAAAACCAGTAAATTTAATAATTTTATGTTATCCAATAAAACACAGGGCGATTTCCAAAGACTGAACTATGAAAATATAAGCCCTTTATTAAAAACGGGAAAGGAGTATATGATAGAGAACCAAATATCAAATATAGATTTATTGAAAATAGACAATTGTTTCAAGTTAATTAACATTCTTTTTGGATTTCAAGAATTATTGAAAAATGTGAAAATAATACAGTTTACCTGGTTTGATAATGAGTTTATACCATTTATCCATATAATCAATTATTTAAAGCTACAAGGATTTGCTAATTTTGCTTATCTTAATGAAAACGGCCCCGAAGCAATTGTTGATTTTAGTATGTGTTTTGAATATTGTACAATTGTTTGCATTCAACCTAAAAGTAGTGGTTGAACTTACCGCAATTTTTATCGTTCTGCTTTAAAAAAATAAAACTCCTTGATTATAAAAAGCAAATCTATGAAAATAATCAGTTTTGATGTTGGAATTAAAAACATGGCTTATTGCATTCTTACAAAACCCCCAGAAACCAATTATATTCAAATATCTGATTGGAATGTTCTCAATTTGATGGACGAAGAAGTGCCGGATTATCGATGTAATTTTATTATCCCGCCCAAAGCAAAAAAATCCAAGGGACCCACAATACCTATAAGACATTGTAGCAAGGTAGCAAAATACCAAAAAAATACCAATTGTTTTTGCGAAAAACATGCCAAAAACGGTCCTTTTTTAATTCCCACAAAACAAATGTCTACGGGTTCTCTGAAAAAAATGAAAATGGATGAACTTTTATCATTTGCTCAATCAAATCACGTATCTGAGAACCAAGATTCTCTCTTAAAAGATATGAAGAAGGCAGAATTGCTAGAAAAAATCATGGTGTTTTTTAATGAGAGATGTTATGAACCAATTATTAAAAAAAAGGTTATGGGGGCAGGTGAGATAGATTTAGTAAAAATTGGTAGGAATATGAAAATTGCATTACATAAGGTTCTCGAAACTCATCAAACTATTAGTCATGTCGTGATTGAAAATCAAATATCACCTATAGCAAACCGAATGAAAACAATACAAGGCATGTTAGCACAATATTTTATTATGAATGATGATAATACACGTATCGAGTTTGTATCTTCTGCAAATAAATTAAAACAATTTACCCCCCGACTTGTCAAATTAGAAAACACACTACTTACGGAGTCAAATTTAGTTACCAATGTATGCGAAAAACCAATAAAAAACAATAACTATAAACAGCATAAATCAGATGGTATAAATTACTGTTCTCAAATTCTAGAAAAAAATCTTCCTTTTCATTCTTGGAGGGAATCTATGAATACAAAAAAGAAGGACGATTTAGCAGATTGTTTTTTACAAGGATTATGGTATTTGAAAAATAAAAATATAATAACCTATGCGGATGATTTAAAAATAAATATTGTATAAATATCATAATACATGGAAATTATCGATCTTGGATTGAATGATTTAGAACCCGTTTCTCTCAATTTTAATGAAAATAAGCCGAGTGTAAATTTTGGAGGCGGAATTGAATTTTTGATGAATGATAAAAAAAAGTCCAGTTCGAATGGTATGAATTTAAATTTAGGGGAATTAGACAGCTTGGAACAGGAATTAAATGATTTGACTGGACAAGGCCACGGACAAGGCAACGGACAAGGCAACGGACAAGGACAGAGTACAAATATTTTTGCTGGTGCAAGTAGTGGAGACACAAAAACATTCACTGGCTTTGCCGCTAATTTATTTGGTCTAAGTTCCAATTCTGAACAGGCGGCAAAACCAATTCATGTTGAAGATGAGTTAAATGATTCAAATTTAGGTAATGCAACGAGAGAGAGTATTGGAAATACGAAAACCTGGGATGGCTACTCTAAGGTCAGTGATGCTAATATAGGCAGTGCATCTTCATCTTCATCAGCTAAAATGAATGACCGTGAACGCCGTCGTAAGAAGAGAATGATGATAAAGAAATTAGAGGAATGGTACGAAAAAGGATTGTCAAAACAAAACTCTCATTTCAATCTCGATTCGCCTTATGAAGAAGTAGAAGACGAATATGAAAGTGCGATGGAAGATAAACGCAAGAAGGATAGCATTAAGCTTCAGGGTTGGTGGTTTATGACATTTATCAATTCTATGGAATATGCAAATGCAGCATTTAATCCCTTTGACCTTAATTTGGATGGCTGGGGAGAACAAGTAAGCGAAGATTTAGATAGTTATGAGGAGATTTTTTCAGAATTACATGATAAATATAAGGGTGGAAAATTAGCCCCCGAGGTATCCCTGCTTTTACGCGTTGCTTTTAGTGCTGCGGTGTTGAACTTTTCCAATAAAGCATTATCTAGTGCTACCCCTGCATTTAATGATGTAATTAAACAAAGCCCAGAGTTAATGAAAATGTTTACAAACGCCACTGTAAATAGCATGAGTCAAGCTTCTCCCGGATTTGCAATGGCCAATAACTTGATGCAGGAGCAAAATAATCGTCCCCGTGGACCACCACCTCCTGCACCTGTAGAGACAAAGAATCAAGCTCCGCCGCCTAGACCTGGTTCAAGTATGGCTTATACGGAAGCACCAGGAAACCGTCCTGACCTAAATGCAGGACGCGGAACTATGTTTTATGAGGAGGGTATCGAAATTAATAGTAATTTTAGAGATATAAATCAACAACAAACAGTTCGACCTATTTCTGTACCGCCAACACCCCAAAATCCCAGTGCTATGCAACAGCAGCAAGGTCGTGCTGAAATGAGAGGGCCTCAGACTACCGACATAGATAATATTTTGTCTGGACTAAAGACACGCAATATTAATATTCAGGAAGCTACGGTAGAAGACGATTCTATGATTTCAATTAGTTCTTTGAGAGATTTACAGAATAGTAATATGCCAAAGCGTAGTCGCAGGAAGAATGGGTCTGCAAAGAATACAATCGCACTTGATATTTAAAAACAAAGTAAAGAATAATAAAAATTAGGAAAAAAATAATTATCACTTCAATAATTATTTTTAGTTACGAATTGTTCGGTGAAATTGACAAAAATTTCTTACATAATTTATCGATTTTTACTATATCCGCAGGTCTATCACCCCAACTACGATTTCGATAAAAAACACATTCTTGTTCAATTTCGTCTTCACTTGGCTTTTGACAACAATTACATCCTACATGTAAAGCATTATATTTCATATACTTATCAGTATTATTGAATATATCTGGGTGATATTTTCTAATATATCGACCAAAAGACACATCATCTATAATATCATATTCAAAACGATCATCATATTTACACATATCCTCCACTATGTCTTTTGAAAAAATAATACTAGTGCCCTGTATATAATAAACCCCGTACATTCGTTTATCTTTTCCCCAATTACATTTTAACACATGTCCTCCTCCATAATATTTTGAAGGAGGAACTTGAGCTAAAAATTTACCCAATAGGTCTATATTAATAAAGGTAGATATATTAGTTCGCACTAGAAAATCAAAGTCGCCATCATGGGTTTTTATTATAGATTTCATAGCTTCTACGGTCTTTTTTAAAATACCCATTAATCCTTCTTTACCTTGAACATAGATCATGTTTTTTTCTTCACAGATTTCGATAGGTTCTGTTTGATTTTCTCGGAATTGTGTAAAATAAAATATCACGTTTGTGAATTTGCGATAATAATTTTGTAAAAGAGGGAATATCTTATCATAAACCGGGCCAGGTGAAAAAATAATCAAAATACAGATTTTTTTTGTGCTTTGTCCATTATCCATTATATATAATATAATAAAAGCCTATTTTATTATATTTTAGGTAACTAAATGTTTATTTTTACTCACTGCCAAAAAATGCTCCCTTTCCAAGGTTAAAATCGTTAAGTCGAGTTATAATATCATTTTTATTCTTCATAATTTCCTTTATCAAATCCTTAATAGAAATCATTCCAATAAATTCCTCATTTTTATCATCAATAATTAACAAATGGCGAATATCCTTAAACATCATTTTATTCATACAGGTCTCCAAAGTATCATCTTGTCTCGCAATAATAATCTGTGGCCCATAGGTACATATATCCTTTACCTTCATTGAATTGGCGTCTTTATGCAAAGAAGCAACTTTTGTAATATAATCACGTTCAGAGCATACGCCGATTACCTTATTGTTTTTATCCGTTACTGCTAAACAGCCAATATTAAATGCTGTAAAACGCGTAACTGCTTCCTTTACTAGCCTATCCTCATTTATTTTGAAATCAATCTTATGATAACAGCTGTTTTGAAAAACATTGACTGCGGATACAGTATTTTTTATAGATGAAAAATTGCGACGACAAATAGTAGGTAATATACGTGAGGCAAACATATAGTACTAATAATTACATAATATTTAAATAGTTTTACGCAAATATTTTATTGACAGCATTCTATGTGATGAAAAAAGGTCAATATTTAATTTATACAAAAGAATTCATAGCTTTATTCCCGTTATGTTTGGCTATCTTCTTTTGCCCTTTTATTTGCTAGATATCTTGCAGTCGAATCCTTTCTTTTTTGTTTATATTCTTGGTTTGTTGCGTAATTTTGTCGGGCTGCCACGGCCTTGGGATTTGTGCTATAAACTCTTTGCGTTCTCTTCTTATTCGAACGGACTACAACATCGAGCATATTTGCACCAGAAATTGGCTGGACAACCTCAACTTCCTTTTCCTGAAGATTGGAAAAGGCATCCTTCATCATAGTAAATACGGCCAAAACGCGGTCCCTCAAAATCTTAAACTTCTTGCTATTGGCAATTAATGTCTCAACATCACAGCCATCTTCGCATATGAAGCCAAACCCCTCGCGTTTCGGATTTACACGCTCTTCCGTAAATATATCGTGAAGGTGTTTTTCAAATTTCCTCATATCTGGACATTTAAACGAAGCAATTACATGAAACCCCATAAATACGCCTGCATTATTTGATATTTTAGAAGCCCTGCTTTTTGGCTCATTTTTAGTATACCCTATTTTTAACATATGAGGCATGGTTACGTTTCCCATTAAATAAATATCACCTTCGCCATCGGGTGCGATTTCAAACAACTCCTCTTCACTGTCGCTCATCTTATTTATGTAGTCGCTCATCGCATTAATTCGTTTTTATTCTGACAAAGGTTAAAAAGTTTTAAAATCAATTTTTTATTACGGTCTAAAATTTGTTGACGATTTCTACGCATCCTTGTACATTTGCAACATTTTTGCTTTTTGCTCTGTATAATCTACCATTGGTTTTGGATAATCCACCTGTTTATACTTTGGATCCATCCAAACATCTGCCCATTTGTGAATATCTTTTGGGTCGACATCTGCCAATTCGGGCACCCATTTTTTGATAAATTCACAGTTTTTATCAAAGTTCTCTTGTTGTATCCACGGATTCATATCACGGAAATAAGGTTTCATATCTACACCTGTTCCACTAATTCCTTGCCATCCACCATTATTAGAAGCAACATCATAATCTGTTAAGCGTTGGGCAAAATATTTTTCACCTAATCGCCAGTCATGTAAGAGCGTCTTTATCAAAAAACTCGCTACGGTCATTCGCCCACGATTATGCATATATCCCGTCGTATTTAATTGACGCATACATGCATCGACAATAGGAAATCCGGTTTGACCAATCTTCCACTTTTCAAAAGCCACCTTACTAGTTTGCCATTTGATATGACGATACCTTGGCTGATAAGATTTCCCCACAACTTCTGGATAAGAATAGAGAACATGAGCAAAAAATTCACGCCAAATAAGTTCTCTTGTCAGACCGTGACTCGTATGTCGAAATGTTTGATATGCTTCGCGAACAGATATGCAGCCGAATTTCAAATAGGCAGACAGAAACGTAGTGTTTTCAATAAAAAAATCGCGTTTGGCATCATATTTATGTTGGGTTTTTGCAACCAATTTCAAACGTAAAAGACCAGCAGCCCTACCACCATGCACTAAGATATCCACGTTTGGTTTTGTAAATGCTTTTAGAGCATGTTCCAAGGTTATGGCATTCGACATTGCTTTTGTAGTTTTCGTAAAATTCTTTATTTTTTTCGAAGTAGGTGCGTCTACTTTTTTATGCACGACGGCTTCATAAAAGGGAGTATATTTTTTATAAGCAGTCTTTCCACCACTTAGTACAGTTCCGGGTTCAAACAAATAATAATCCGAGAACATCTGACAGTCAATTTTCAATGATTCGCATAACTTTACGGTTTCCGACTCTCTAGTGACAGCATACGGCGTATAATCTTTATTGAAAAAAACAGCATTAATATCTAGTGCCTTGGACAACATTTTTATAACATCAGATTGTTTGCCGTAAAACGTCATCAAATCTCCACCGTCTGCTCTAATATTCTGTTTTAAATCATTCAAGCTTTCGATCATAAATTGTACAGAATTTTCACTTTTAAATGAATTCGCTTTTCCAACTTGGTCAGGCGTAAATATAAAACATGTATAGAGTTTTTCACACAGTTCAGAAGCAGCTAATAGTCCTACATTATCGACGATTCTAAAATCTCTATGAAAGATAAATAATCCGGTTTTTTTCATAAATCTGTAAATGTATAAATGTATAAATAATACGGGTTAATATATATAAATATAGTATATTAATATTTATATAGGTGCTTCGTACATATTATGAAAATAATTGATTGTTTTACTTTTTACAATGAGCTCGATTTATTGCGTTATCGATTGGCTATTTTAGACAGCTATGTAGATTATTTTATATTAGTAGAGGCCACCCATAGTCACACAGGTATAGAAAAATCATGTACCTATGATGATTATAAAGAGCTTTTTGAAGAATATCAAGATAAAATAATCCACATTATCGTAGATGACTTACCGTTCAAACAACCCAACATCAATATTTCTAAAAAACAGCAATGGGATAACGAAATTTTTCAGCGTAATTGTATTCAACGCGGCATAAAACAAGTAAAATCGAGGCACGGTATTTTAGAGGATGATGTATTGCTTATTTCAGATGTTGACGAAATTCCTGATCCTGAAACACTTGCTTTAATTAAAACGGGTGAAATAAAGATTGATATTCAGCAGCTAGTTCAAGACTTTTATTATTATAACCTTACGTCAAAGATGGCAGAAAAGTGGTGTTTTGCCAAAGCAGTTTCCTATAAAAAATATCTTGAGCTAAACATACATTTTCATGATATCCGTATGTATAATCGCACAAATGATTGTGAAAAAATAGAGAAGGGTGGTTGGCATCTCAGTTATTTTGGTGATAAATATTTTATACGGAATAAAATCCAGAATTTTAAACACCAGCAATTTAATCAAGAGAAATATACGGATTTGGATAAAATAGAAGAGCGAATGAATGCGTCCATTGATTTGTATGAAAGGCCAGGGGTAAAACTAAATAAAAAATCGACTGGCGATAATGACTATTTACCACCTTCCTATTCAAGTTATTTAAAAAATTATATTACGTAAAATATGTAATAAAAAAGATATAAAACAATTGGAATATAATAATATATTATGGCGGACTTTTATGAAAATTTGCTAAATTCCATAACTGATTTATTTAAAAACAAAATAGAAGAGGGCAAGAAATTGTTCATGCAATCCAAAGTTGTATCGACTTTTTTGCCTTTCTTGTTTGCTTGGCTATCTTGGTTCATAAAAAAAACTGAATCTGTAAAAACGACCATAAAGCAATTTTACAATACAAATCGAGTTTTTAAAGCATTTGTTGATAAGCTTGTTTATTGTGGTAAATCAGCAAGTTCACTTTTTTTACAGTATCGAATTGAGCCATTTCAAACAAATTGGATATGTGTGTCCGTATTATTAAAAAAGAACCCGATTGTTTTTTTAAGCGATGAGTTTGAATATCTAGAAACCTATGATTTTATCAGAGAACAAGCAAACACTAGGTCGGTTGAAACATATGTGGATGGTTTTGTTGATTCTTACAACACGATTAATTCGATTCTTCATAGTTCACCAAACATGGGAGAGGGCATGGTGACGATGAAGATAGGCGATCAATATATTAATCATATTTACCCTTGTGAAGAAGAAGGAGAAATCTCAGTAGAATTCCCTCTTGTTTCATGTAATTTTTACTTTTTAAGTGTTAAATATACACACCCTCTTATGGATGATGTGATTTATATTGATATCGACAAGAATTATTTTTATAACGGAAATAAGATATTATCACCACTTTTTATAAAAAAATATTTGGATCATCAGCGTTTCAATTATCACTTTGATATGGATTATGTAGTGGAAATAATTGATAATGACGTAGAAACATTTTCTTTGACTAGCAATCAATATATTCTGCTTGGTGAATCAAGATATTCAATCGTAACTAAAAAAAGGGTATAAAGATTTTTTACATTTGTATAGTACGGGCGTAATCGTTATATGGATACAGTGAGTATTTCCACCCAACAACATTCTCTGCTTGGTAAATGGAATTTGTATTACCATTTACCACAGGACAAAAATTGGGAATTATCTGGTTATACAATTATCATGAACGATATTAATACTGTCGAAAAGGTAATTTCCTTGAACGAAATTTTACACGAAAATATTGTAAAAAACTGTATGTTGTTTGTTATGCGGGAAGGCATTACGCCCATGTGGGAGGACCCACACAATCGGAATGGTGGGTGTTTTTCTTATAAAGTAATAAATAAGAGTGTTCCTGAAGTATGGAAAAATTTATTTTATTTATTATGTGGCGAATCACTCTGTGAAAATTCAGAGCAAATGAAACATGTGAATGGGATTACCATTTCACCAAAGAAAAATTTTTGTATTATAAAAATATGGCTCGATACAGCCTGTTATCAAGATGCAGGAATCATAGTATCAATTCCTAACCTATCAAAACAGGGTTGTATTTTTAAGAAACATGAACCTGAATTTTAACACGTACATTCCTTCTGATTCGTAGGGGGAGGCGGTTACGGTTAAAGGTGGAAAAGATTTTTACTTTTCTTCGTTTCGAACGTTAATATATTTTATAATTGATTTGTATACCTTTAAACAAATGCCATTTTTCTTTAACGAAAAACAATGCACTACTTTATGCGAAATTATGGGAAGACATGGAAGTGATAAGGGGTCTGTAGATATCGAAAATAGTCATCATAATTATACAACGTTTTATTATAGTATATTTAAAGACTTATCTGAAAAGCAGTTAAGAATATTCGAATTGGGTTTAGGGACAAATAATATAAATGTGCCTAGCAATATGGGAATAAATGGAAGACCAGGTGCATCCCTTTTTGGATGGTCTGAGTTTTTTCAAAATTCCTCCGTTTTTGGTGCGGATATCGACACAAATATACTGTTTAACACAAAGAAAATAAAGACGTTTTATTGTGACCAAACAAATCCGAATATTATAAAAAAAATGTGGGACGAACCAGAACTACAAGACAATTTTGATATTATTATCGAGGATGGATTACATATGTTTCATGCCAATGTTATATTTTTCGAAAACAGTATACATAAATTAAAGCCTAATGGATATTTTATTATAGAAGACATCTTAGAAGAATATGAAGTTCCATTTTTATTAAAAATAAAAGAATGGGAAGCTCATCATAAAGATTGTGTATTCACTTTGCTCAAAATACCCTCTTCAAAAAATATTTGGGATAATACTTTATTAGTTGTAAAAAAAATAAATTCCTAAAACCGATTTCTAATATGTAATTGTACAAGTGTAAATCAGAACCGCTTGACAATTCGCAGTCATTTAGTTATTTTTTTTATTGATTCTTTTATAATGATATATTATACTATATCATTATGATGATTTATTTTGGAAAATGCATTTGCGTAGCAGCATGTTTATGTGGCGGGACGTTTACTGCAAAGCTTTTACTAGAAGCTTTTATTTATTTAGAAACAACACCAAAAGTCCATCTTGACCCGTTACAAATATTATAATCTAATAATGTATATGTATACTGCTGTAATTGTCGAACCGCGAAGGCACAGAGCACTTTCATTTGTTTTAAAAAATTATCTTCATAATTTATCAAATGAATGGAATATTATGTTGTTTCATGGAACAGATAACATTGGATTTATAAAAGGCATTATGACAAATAATTTAACACCAGAAGAATCTACACGAATTGTCTTGAAAAATCTGGATGTGAGTAATTTAGAGTCTAACGATTATAATAAATTATTGACAAGTGTAGAATTTTATGAAAAAATACCGACAGAAACTATTCTTATTTTTCAAACCGATTCTATGATTATTCCAAAAAATAAAGACACCATCAACGAATTTTTAAAATTTGAATATGTGGGAGCACCATGGCCTAGCCATTTGCATTGGCCAACCAAATATGATTATATCGGAAACGGGGGGTTATCACTACGTAAGAAGAGCAAAATGATAGAGATTATAAAAAAAAATGGGTTCTGTAAAGAAAACGAGGATGGATATTTTGCAGATAAGAAAAATGGTTTATTAAAACCAGATTATGAAACTGCGAAACGATTTGCTATGGAAACCGTTTTCAGCGAACATGCATTTGGATGTCATAGTCCCTGGAAATACCAAGATAAAAAGGTATTATTCGAGTTTTGTCCTGAAATAGAATGTTTGAATAATTTACAGGGTGTAAATGAGAAAAGAGTGTTCATAACATTTGGTGCTGGAGGACAAAATTATATTGATTCTGGGAACAGACTTTTAAAGCAATGCAGCCAATTAGGCCTTTTTGATAAAACCATATTATATACAGATGCCGACCTTAAGGAGGACTCCGAATTCTGGTCAAAACATGGGCAATTTATTGAGTCAAATTCTAGGGGATTCGGTTATTGGTTATGGAAGCCATGGATTATCAAAAAAACTATGGCTACTATGCAAGATGGTGATATATTAGTATATGCGGATGCAGGTTGTGAAATTGATATTACAAAGGGACATATATTACAAAAACTATTTGACGAAATAAAAACCAAATATATCATTGGCTCTAAAACGTGTTATGAAAAATCGTGGACAAAAATGGACCTGATTATGCATTTGAATATGGTAGACCATCCATTGCTAGATATTCGGCAACATCAAGCTACTACAAATATATATCGTGTATGCTCTACCGTCCGCAATTTCGTGAATGATTGGTACGAAATAGGATGCAATTATCATTTGATAGATGATTCGCCAAGTGTTTCTCCAAATCTAGATGTCTTCATAGAACATCGGCATGACCAATCTATTTTTAGTTTATTGTCTAAAAAAATGGGGATTTATGATTGCAGACCGTTGGACCAGGCAATTCTAATAAAACGAAATAAAACGGGAAAATCGATGATAAATGCTTAAGTGACGACGGTCGTTGTATTTTTATCTACAATAACTTGTTTGGCAATATTTTTTATAATTTTATTATCCAATTTTGTTTGTTCATCGCCTAAGTCGCCCAATGCATTTCGCATCATAGTGATACATAAATCATATTTGTCATTTTCGGGTTCTTGGCATTCTGGATTTGCCGCACGCCATTTTGGTATGCTCCTATAATTTTTATTTGCTACACAGGTTATCATATTTCGCATTTTTTCATTTTCATTTGTGTCTTTATTCCAAGCGTTTTCGTCCTTGATATAAAGAGTTTCGCGTTTTAAATCGGTACAGTGCACTGGTCGTTTTGTCACGTCTAATTGTTTCAGGCGATTCAGTATTATATCAGTGATTCCGAGAACATATCCCTCATTTCCAACATTTTCAACTTCTTTTAGTTGGATTTCAATATTTTTGATGAATTCATTCATATTGATTGCGTCTTTACACGTTTCATTCAAAAAGAAATTGAGGTTAAAGTTATTATTAGAATTAACATTATTGTTGTTGTTTCCAACTTTGGATGCTAAAACCATGATATTTTGATTTTGTTTCATTAATTCAATAATCATGGTCTTAAGTTCTTCTGATTTAGATTTAGATTCGTTTTCTTTTTGTTCTAATAAAATATTTTTAATTTCTTCGTTTTGCTTCAATAAATGAATAATTACCTCATTAGAGATATTATTTTCTTTAGAATTTTGATCTTTTTTCGAACAATTACGTTTATGCGTATACAAACTGGGTCCATGTTTATATGTCTTTCCACATTGGCATTGAAAGGTCTTGGAAATATTTTCAATAGGATTTGCTAACCTAATATGTTTTGCAGTCAATATATGTTTTTCAAATTGGCTTTTTCTACTCGATTTAAAGTTACAAAGTTTGCAACCATAATCTTCGACAATAAAAGACATTGGGAATAATTACTATAATTACTATAGAGAATATTTCCTAAATCATTTTTAAAAATACTTTTTTTGGCGTTTTTTTAGATTAAAAATGCATTTTTACTGCATATGACTGCATAACCAAAAAACCTAAAAAATAAATAAAATTCTACCTCCCACTTTCTGAAAATGGACATTTTAAAAATGTCCAAAATTCCTGAGTGACCCCATTTCTTTTTGGAGGTTTTTGACGAGTTCGATAGTAAAACTATTTAATGAAAATAATTTAAATAAAAAAATTGATAGGATTCCGGGAGTTTTACGCTTAATATAAAACAAAACCAGGATGAAAACGATTTTGCGTAGAATTGATTGTTTAAATATAGATATTGAATTTCAGGTGGGACAAAACGCCCGGGAAAATCATGATATTATAGACGATGCTGAACCGAGTGACCTTTGGTTTCATTTAGCAGGTTTAGCGTCTTGTCATGTTATTGGAAAAATCCCCGAAAAGGTTGTCATAGATAAGAGTGAACTTTTAAAAATAGTCAAACAAGGTGCGATGATTTGTAAACAAATGTCCGCACTTAAAAGCCAGGCAAAAGTAGAGGTAGAATGGACCCATATTGAGAATGTTACCAAATTAGATAAACCGGGTAGTGTTTCTGTAACAAATGTGAAGAAAATCATTATTTAGAAATGTATTGTAATAAAATGAAAAGATAATATAGATGAATGTCAAATAAAAGGGGACGTGAAGATGAAGTTGAACTTGTACAAAACCCGCTACTACAGCAACCCGATACTAAAAAAGGCAAAGATACAAAAGATACAATATTTGTGTTAAACATTATTGCTCACGGAAGTACATTTAGTGATCGAACGACGGTGGTTTCAGTTTTTGATGAATTTTTAGAAACTGTATTTAAAACTAATTCATTGTTTAAAAGATTTTTTAAAACTGATTCATTACGTAACCTTAGACAAAAACAAATATATCGTTCAAATTTCAGATTTTTTTTAAAAACATGCGTATCGATTACTTCTTTAGTTGGAAGGGAAGGTGCGTATGCAACAGTTGATGAAGTTGTTGAAGTTGTTGAAGTTGTTGAAGTTGTTGATGTCGTTGATGAAGTTGTTGATGTCGTTGATGCTTCTTCAGAAATTGGTAATGTTCCTATGAATACTGATGACGAGAGTTTGGCTACTGATAAATCTAATAGTGGAATGCCAAAAACAAACATATCAATTGATTTAGATACGTTGTTTGAAACATTTTCAAAATTATCAAACGGCTTAGTGCCTCCCAAAAAGGAAAAAGTAAGTGAGCTATTTTTAGAATCATTAGAACCATTGCGTGAAAACTTTTCATCAATCTTTAAAGCTGACTTGGATGAAGCAAGATTAAGATTAGCAAAAGACAATAAAAAGGCAGATTCGTCAAGAAAAGGCCCTGGACCTAGATTGTTTGAATGGGCAGTTGAAAGTGAAAGTGTAAACGCAGTTCCTGCAATTTGGCCAGGGACAACCGGAGGTCCGTTGACATTAGATTGGGAATTTTTTTTCGATCAGAAAGAAGAAAAAAAAATTAGTCCGTTTGGAATGAAATGTTGTTTTTTTTCGATTCGAGACTTTTTTGACTATTTTCCTCAAGAATTACTTAATCAATATCTTCCTGAAATTAAAAAATCAGGAAAATCGTTTAGACAATTAAACCATTCTAACGATATACCAGATCTTCAAATAATTAGATTATTAAAATTTTACATAGAAAATAAATGGAATAAATTGAATCCACCGAGACAAGTTGATAAAATAAAAAATGCATTTGTACAAAAAATGTTGTATATTCTATCAAATTTACTAACTACTAAAGCAACAAAATTAAGCGATCAGTTGATTTTTATGTTTTTGTTTTCATTATTTGTAGATGATTTTAGAAAAGTTGATGAAAATTCACAACTCGGAATTGCTGAAGCAATTCGAGAACAATATAATCCAGATTTTAAACTTTGCTTATATATTACAAGTTGTAGACACGTCGGAACGGGTAGGCAATCAATAAGAAGAGTGGATCACCTGGTAACTTATGAAGATTTTGACGCTTTTTCTCAAGAATTGGGAGGGGGGAAGATAAAAATAAAAACCAAACGGTCAAAGAAACGGTCAAAGAAATGGTCAAAGAAATGGTCAAAGAAATGGTCAAAGAAACGGTCAAAGAAACGGTCAAACCATAAATCAAAAACAAAAAAACGACGAAAATAATAATATAATCATTTTGGAAATATTATTATTTTTTTATGAAGGCGGTAATGGTGCTAAACATAACTTAATCTCACCTAAAGACGCAACATCATATTTTACAATAAGTGGCAAATCATTTCCTAAATACATCTCTAAATGGCTACAGAGGGGCGTACATTTAATAAAATGACTGAGACTCTTTAGTGAAAATTCGCCCTGGATAATGACCGATGCATCGGATTTCTGAATAAACTCCATATTTCCATCAGATTCTGACCTGAAAATACGAGAACTAGCAAAATTACCCTCACACGAAAAAATCAGATCATTTCCTACAGATTTGATTTCGATACGGTCCGAAATTCCATTTAAATCGCGGATAATCTTTTGGAAATCGGTGGTGGGCAAATTAATGACTGTAGAATATTCTACGTCTGGAACTACGAGCTCCTCCATATCTGGCTCAATAAGCCGTAATTTCTGGCTATAACATTGCTTAATATCCCCATTATCATATTGGAGGCCTAAATGGGATACGATACCATCATGATAATCTGCCTGGTCAATATACATAGAAAGAGTATCATCATTTGACATAGTCGAAATCACCTTAAATAGGTGAAGAGTATTTGCACAAACAATGATTTTATCTGGCTTGCAAGTATATTGCTCAAATTTATTAGAATGAAGGATGACGTTTACTAAAATAGTATGAGTTTTGTCGAAATTAATGATTTTGAGGCCATCTTTAGTAAAAGTAATGGTTGCATCTGTCAAAATATCCTTTATAGCGGTTATCATATTACGAATAGGCTGAATCTGAACGGTTTTAATGGTCAATACATTATTTTCTTCGTTCATAGTGTCAAAATATAGATTTATTACGCGTTTGTTTTTATATTTTATTTGGATAAATGTATTATTTCTTGAATGAACGCATTTTGTTTCTTACATGAAACAAAACAATGGATTTAGTAAGTATTCATGTTTACTGTGTAAAATAGGTTAGAAAAATGTAATAATTATATATATTTATTATATTTATTCCAAATGTGGAAAAGTGATGGTAAACCAAAAGAAAATAAAAAGGGATGGTTTGGAAATATTAAAACAAGTGAAGAAAGCAAACAAGTAGCCACAAAAGGAAGTTTAATTTCAAGAGTAATGAATACTGGCCGAAACGTCGTAAATGCATCTGTTGAAGCAAAAAACAAGGCTAAATATCTTGCTAATTTGTTGTTAAATACATCGAATATTAATAAACTTCATTTAAAAAATCAGTTTTATGTTGAATATATGAAAATGGATACCATACGCCGCGTTTATTCATTAGAGAGACAACCTAAAATTAATAAAGATTTAATAGATGCTAATTTTGAAAATCAAACTACCGATGAATTTGATAAATTTTTTGGAAAAGTCTTCAATAAAGGGGGAATAGATCACTATGAAAGCAGTAAAGATTATCTTGGTAAAATAGTCCCTTTTCGCTGGGATATAACAATGTATCAAGGAAATTTATTTGGAGATAACAATTTTTATTTATATGGAAGTACTGGGATAACCAAACAGGAAAAAAAAGAGTTTAATGAATCTGTTGATGAAAAAGGGAAAAGTGCTTTTCGTGGTCAACTTGGAAAAAACGTTGCAACGACAATTTTAACTGTTGGACAAGTTGAAGTTAGTAAAACAGCCCAAGCCGCCCAAACTGAAGCAAGAGAATATGCATCTGAACCCGGTGTAAAAGAAAGCGAAGAACAGGAAAAAGAAGCACAGAAATTTGGTGCTCAACAGCGAAGCTTAATGCCTAATTCGCTAAAAAAATTAACACGTTTAACAGGTTATAAGGCAAAATTGCCGTATGGTAGACTCAATAACGCAGTATTGATAGATAGAGAGCTTTATGAAAGTATAGAAAAAACACTGAAAGATGCAATCGAAAAAGAGATAACACATGAGATAAGAAAAGGACCAACTGCAAAATATGAAAAGGCAATCCAATATTGCCAGCGATTACGAAAACTGTATAATAACTACGTTTGTTTTTCAGTAGAATTCGATTATTTATTTAAATATTTACATTTTTATAGACATCAGCTAAATGTAATGCTTTGGAACGGGACATTAACGCCATTCTTCACTATAGATGATATGATTGATGAACAAAATGACATGATTTTTAAAAATAACGAATTTAGAGAGAGGTACATCGATTCTATGAAACTTATTTTCAAGGTTATTGCTTTAATGTCCTATGTAAATCCTGGAATATCTTCTAAATTCAAAGAGGTAACAAATCGTGTAAAAGAAGGAGAACCAATTGGCTCTATACAAAACGAACTTGACAAAGAGGTTGAAACTCAAGAAGAAGAAATAGATAAATTAACACCAGTCAAAACAACAACAGGCGGCAATAGCCAACATAATCAGATTACCGCTCAAGACGTGCCAGCTCCTTTACAAATAATTATTAACGAAAGTAATCAAATTTTACAAAAAGGAGGCGGGGATTCTGAAATTTTAATTCGTTTACGTGATTATTATGACATCCCGTTCGAAATAGATAGATTGGACCCGCCTCTCGATGGAAGTGAAAATGACTTAGATTCACGCATATTCAAATCATTGGATGATTTTGATCCAAGAAAGAATTTTAATCTTAAAACTGCTGAATTAAAACCGCTTTATTCGATTTATGAAGCCAAATATGCATTAGTTATTGCTATAGAAATAATGAGACGAATTACAGTAATGAAATATCCAAAAAGTTTAAAAGAGACAACTGGAAATAAAAAATGGCCAAATAAAAATAATAAAGATGCAGATCAATTGGCAAATGAAAATTTCTTACATATTTTAAATTTTGAACAGACTGCAACTTCCGTATTATCTTCTAACAAAAGGTATAAAATAAAATTTGGAAAGTTAAATCTAAAAGATGAAGAAAATGGAGAAACTTCTGTGTTTGATAAAAACGCAATAGATATTTTTGGTAATGGAAAGGAAATTCCTATTTTTAATGATACACGCAGTGATTGGCATGACGATTTTAAAAAAAAATTGTCTTTTAATGATTTGGTAACAACACTGACAAATTTTGAAAAAAATTATAAAAAAGATTTGGAAAAACGTCTAAAAGATCAAGAGATAAAAAAACAAATCGCAGATAAAATCGTACAACAGAAAACGCTAAAAATTGAAGAGGACAAAAAGCGAAATCAAAAAACTGATGAACAGAATAAAACAGACCAACAAGAACAACAAACAAAAGCAACAAGTGTCCAATTAGCTATTGCTTCGTCCGAAGCTGTCACGCAAGAATATTATTTAAAATCTACATGGGATGACTTAATCAATAAGTACAAAGGCAATGATAATGAATTTTTTAAATTTTTAAAGGATTTGCCAATAAGTAATGGGTTGCCTTTAGAACTCAGTTCCACCACCATACCTTCCAAACAGGCAGTTGCAAAAACAGAAAAAAAAAAATGGAGTATTTTTCGAGGGGGCAATAATTCAACAAGAAAGATAAAAAGAAACCAGATTGGTGGTAATATATTCACTGAAACATTAGCCAAAGCTAAAAAGGCGTTCGACCAAAATAATGTCTTTTTGAAAATTATAGATTCTGTTTTGTATACAGTACAAGGAAATATGATTCATCGTATTATGGAGGGACTTGGAAGAATGCGTGATAATACAACAATGAATTCACATACTGGTCTAACAATGCAGAATAATTTGGCATTATGTATTTCAAAAACAATGAAATATATTTTGAGAATTCCATTTTTGGTTTGTATGGCACCGATGTCAGAAATAATTGGACATTTGACGTTTGGAATCCTTGCTAGTCCCCACTGTTTTATGGTGAGTCATATTTTTATGTCTATCCTTCTAAAATCAAATATATTAACACAGACATTTGCGAATGATATTTCGAAGTTAGTTGGAAACGTCATGTTTAAATATAAGTTTGTAGAAAACATTGGGAAAGACCCTTCGAAGCCTTCGGCACCTTCGGCACCTTCGGCACCTTCGGATACAATTGTACAATATATCAAAAGAGAGACAGTCTTATCCTATGTATACGAAACGTCTGCGGGTATTTTTTATAATTTGGGCATGGAAATATTGAATATCGTGATAGAATTAAAGGATGCGGCTAGTTTTTATAATGAGACGAAAGAAAAAAAGGGAGACGCCTATGACATGGTGCTGACTGTTTCAAAAAATTTAAATGAAAAAATAAAAGAAATAAAATATAATTCAACTAAAGCAATTGAGGAAGCGACAACAGCAGTTAAAGAAGCAACCACTGATGGTGATAAAGATAAAAAAGATCAAGCTGAACAAGTACTGAAGAATGCAAATTCTCGTAAAACAACAGCGGAATATATTAATAAAAAATTAGGTGAGTTTTTAAACCTAAAGGAAATGATTGATATCATTGCTGCTGCTTGTCCACCTCTTCCTGATTCTTCTAGTCCTGATTCTTTTCCTGCTGATGTTGGTGCAGTTGCCGCATTATTTAATACAAACGATAATATAGTAGAAGTTCTCACTTTATTCTTAAAAGAACAGCTAGATTCAGATGACAAACGCTCTGCTACAGGAGAGACATCATTAACAGAAACAGAAAAAATGATATTTTCTTTAAAGCAAAAATATTTGGGTAAATTTTGTGCAATCAATAACAATTTTATGGGATTACTCTCTGATGTCAAAGTTGAAACAAATGAAGAGGCAGAAGAACAAGTTTACGTATTTCAATTTGTTACCGTTGACTATAACCAAACAAAAACCGGACTCGTTGGAAATAAAAAAATTGCCAAATTTGGAAGAAGAAATCGTTTTACAAATACTGAAAATATAATGAAAGAAAATAAAGAAAGAAAAGAACGAAATGATAACTATACCAATGAACAACAACGACAAGTCGGCGGAGGAGATGAATCTTTAGAGGATTATACTGAAGGTCAGGCAGGAGCAATAGGAGCAGCAGGGGCGGCAGGGGTAACCGCTGGAGTAACCACAGGTGCAGTAGTTGGAACTGGTGCTGTTACAGGAGCAGCAATTTCAGGAAGTATTGTAGGAGCTGCTACATCAAGTATCGGTGGCATAGCAGCTGCTAGTACAGCAGCATCTTTGGGGTCGACTGCAGCATCTACTGCTGCTGGCGTAGCAGCTATTGCTACAGCAGGTACCGTTGCTGCGTTAGCTGCGGGTCTTATACCTATTACGATCGTGATTGTGGCTGGTCAAATCTTAACAGGAAGTTTGAATGATGCAGAGAAAACAGGTGAATATGAAAAGAAAGAGGCATATGTTACAGTAAAAAAAGGAATCGCGGGAGACGAAATGATTAGCGAGGTCATTCCGTATGTTTATGCTTGTCCTAATTGGTATGACCCAGACCAAAGAGATATTGGTTCTAGTATTACAAAGTTGGGTTCTTATCAAAAAGGTAAACATATTCATACCGAAGATACAAACATTCGAAAGTTACAAAAATTATATCGTAGTATGACACCAGAACAAAAGAAGAATCCTGCACTAGGTAATTTACCTGAATTTCAGAGAGAATATGATTACAATGGTGTATATTTAGGTTATATTCAATCAATACAAAAGAAAAATTTTGTTTGTATTCCATCTGAGATAAACTCGTGTACATACGAAGTAATGGTGCCAAATATTCTTCGTTCAGAATATCAACCTACAGATTTAGTAAAAGTAGAAGTAAAATCGGGAAAATCTATTCATGTTATTGTTCCTTATAATTTACCTGCCGTAACGAATATTGAAGATATCAATCCAGACCATGAGTATGAAACATTACAGTGCAAGGCGACACAGAATCGTTTTACTAAAAATGAAACTGTCGAAACTTATGCAGTCAATGATTTAAAGAGTCACGTTACGACACCAGAAGAATTATTAAGAAAAACTCTAGATGAAGAGACAGCACAAACAGAGCAAATTAAAAAAGAAGACGAAAAGAAAACAATTGAAAACGCAAAGCAAAAAGAACGAGCAGTAATAAAACAAAAAACATTTGAAGAGGGAAAACTGGGTTATAGAGTTAACTTTGAGTTGTTGGATGGATACAAGAGTGGACCGAAAGTATTATTATACGCAAATACTGAATATGTGAAAGAGAACAAACAAAAGTCTGGTGAATTAAGTATTACAGGAATCAGTAAAGGGTTAGGAAAATATGTTGGGCAAGTTCCTGATACAAACCCAATACAATATAGATTCGAAAACGCAATCATTGATTCAGGAAAACACACTGTATTTGTAGAAAAAGAAAGTGAAATTTTGGAAGAAATTTTTCTAGTAGAAAATGTAGAAAATTTAGAAAATTCTAATGCTTCAACAGAATATTTTTATGTTGAAGACAGTAAGATGCATGCAGATTCCGATAAAAAAAGATTTTTTGCTTCGAAAGACAATATAAAATCAATTGGTAAATTTACCAGTTATGATAAATTTTCAAATGAGGTAAAATATGAAAATGGCACATTTAAAGTAGATGCCAAGAGTTTTACGAATTCTACTGGACCTGCAATTGCAGGAGTTAAAATTTTTACAAAACTAACTGCCACATCACCAGCATCCGATGGAGAAGAACCAGCACTAGTATCCGATGGAGAAGAACCAGCACCAGCATCGAAAGAAAAAAAACCGGCACAAGTATATGAAGGAGTAGCACCAGTACCACGAAAGCCTGGGGTAACTATTATAACTGAAAATAGTAAAAAATTAGGAGGAAATATACAAGAGATAAATGAAAAAGTTGGAGAAATTATTAGAGAAAAAAAATTGACATATACTGATCACGATAATGATCAAAAAGTGTTAAAAAACAGTGACGACTATATCAACGTTGATTTTTCCGCCAAATACCAATCTTTAATTAGAGATTTTGAAACCATTTACACGCCGGGGGATGGAACCTGTTTAATACATTCAATTTTGTATGCAACTAGTGAAAATTATAGAAAAATGGACTCAGCCAATAAGTCAACGGTGGGAAAAGCGTTTAGAAAATATTTAACCGAGTTAATGCCAAAAGAAGATAAATTATTAGGTATGACCCAAAATGAGTTAAATCTTTTAAAAAAAGAAGCAGCATTTTTAGGACATATAACAATACAATATATGTGTAACAAATATAAGTTTAATGCATTTGTGTTTGAGTTTCATCAAGAGGGTGAGCTACCAAATACAATAAATATTATTATGTCAGGCGAAAATAAAACTCAAACTAATACGTTGCCTTATATATCAATTTACTGCAGAAATCCAATTCATTTTTCAGTTATAAAAATGCAAGGTGAGTTTATGATGACAAGTGAAGATGCAACACCAATGATTAAATATATAGAGTCAATTAATCAATCAGAAGCTTTAAAGTTGCAATGTCATTTTGAAATAGGTGCCTTAGTAAATATAAAGGATAAGCCAGGAGAAGAAGTTTTTCTTATACAGAGTTTTGAATATCAAGATTACAAGTGCACAACTGCTAACTTAATTAACATCGTAACTAATGAATCTATAAATGTTAAAATAGACAATATAACCCCTATAGAATAATCGATAATCAAATCCACCAACAATCTATTTAGAAAAACCAATCGATGAAAAAAATATCTGAATAATATATAAATGGCTACTCAACTTAACACAACAACTTACTCTCAAATTAATGATGATATGAACGAGTTATTGACAAGTGGTGCTTATTCAGGCGTAAATATTACTATTTATAACGATGCTGGCCAGACCTCCATCGTAAATGATGTGGAGGGTCCTATTCAAAATCGTAAAATTGGCCAGATAGGATATGTAGCGTCACATACGAGTTCTACTACTGGACAAATTGTTCCGGGTTCCATAACTATTAATTTTACAGATGGCACCGTGATTGTCGCGGTCGATGGAGTAAATAATTATTGGTATTCCCTCCAGGGAATTATTTTCCAACCCCGACGATTCGGTGGAATGTAAACTGTTTTGTGAAACAATATAAATATAAAAACGTTATCATAATAATCACATTATTATAATAATGTTTTTACAAGTAGTGGGTGCAATTTTCTCTTTTATAAGCATTTGTTTTTTTAATGAGGCGAATTCATCAACCATTCCGTCCCTACATATTTGCCGAAGTTGTAATCATTATTTTGTACCTTTTTACAAGGGAGAATATGCTTTAAGCACCCAATATGGGAAATGTGCTAAATTTACAAAAATAGTACCGGTTTTGGATGAATATGATTATGTAACTGTTATTGAGGCCAGACAAAATGAAACAATGTGTGGAAATTCAGGTAAATTATTCGAAAAACGTAAATAAAAAGCGTACATAAAACTCACAATAATAATATCATCGAATTATGTATATGTATGATACTATTATAATTGGCGGTGGCATAGCTGGATTATATGCAGCCTATAAATTAATAAAAAAAACACCATCAATAAAAATACTCGTTCTAGAACGTAATCGGACGGGTTATTTAGGAGGCAGAGCAGGGAATGCGGATTTTGCTGGCACATCAGTAGTTACGGGTGCCGGAATTGGACGTAAAAAAAAAGACAAATTATTAATCAAATTAGTAAAGGAACTAGGAATATCAATGTATGAATTTGAGACCAAGCCTGCCTATTCAACCGTATTAGAATCAAGGCAAAAATGTATGGTAAAAGAGACTTTTCAACATTTAAAATCGGAATATAAAGAGGCAAAACATTCCCACCTCACCTTCAAACGATTTGCTACAAGCATTTTAACAAAGGAACAATATCATCAATTTATTATGTGTGCTGGATACACTGATTATGAAAATGAGTCTGCCTATGATACCTTACACCATTATGGGTTTGATGATAATTATACAGCATGGACGGGATTTTCAGTTTCATGGGCGAACTTAGTGGATGAATTAGCCAAAAAAATAGGATATAAAAATATTAAAATGTCACAGAATGTTCTCGAAATAGAGGAAAAAAACGATAAAGCCACACCATCTTCACATCCGTTTTTCCTTGTCAAGACTAAAACCGACCAATTTGAAACTCAAAAAATAATCATAGCTACAACCATCCATTCTGTAAAAACGCTATTAAAACCACTTATTACAAAAAAACAGGAAAAGATTTATGAACAAATACATAGCCAACCTTTTTTACGTGTATATGGAAAGTTCTCAAAAGAGTCGATTCCCATTCTAAAAATGGCAGTTCCTCATTTAATTATTGTCCCAGGGCCGCTTCATAAAATAATTACCATGGACCAGGAAAAGGGGGTATATATGATTGCCTATACGGATAATTTACCCGCAGAAATGCTTCATGAACATACAAAAAACAATAAAACGAATCGAGATTTTTTTGCTAGATTAGTGGAAAAATCACTGGGATTACCACAAACGGTTCTCGAATTAGAAGAAATCGCTGAATGGTACTGGGAAGCCGGAACACATTATTATGAACCATTAAAAGGGGTTGAAACTAGGAAACAATTTATTAAAGACGGTCAACACCCTTATCCCAATATTATGGTGGTTGGCGAAATGATAAGTCAAAATCAGGGGTGGGTACAAGGTGCATTAGAAAGCGTCGAGGCAGTACTATAAACAGATGAAATGTTACTTTTCCTTTTTTTTATAGAATCATGTGCTCGTTGTTGTTGTGTTTCTTTCCCTAATTCAACCCAATAACGCAACTTTTCCCGTGCAATATCTCTTTCTTCCTCTTGTTTTAGTAAATCCAAACGTTCGATGCGTTCTTTATTGATTTGATTTTGTTTTTTAGCTTCCATGTCTAATTTTCTTAGTTTTTTTTCTTTAAATAAATTCCATTCTTCATTAACATCAACAAGTCCATCGGAGTTTTTAAAGCTAACGCTAATTTTATCTTGAAATTCCAAATTATTTAATATTTTCCATAGACAATTATATTTTATTTCTCTATTGAGTCTATCCTTTTCAATACGTTGTCGCTGTTCTCTCTCAAATATTATTTGTTGGATGCGGCGTTGTTCATTTATTTTCACTTGTTCGATGCGGTTTTGTTCTTTAATTTTTGCTTGTGCAATCCGTTCTCGTTCAAGTTCTTCTCGTTTGAGTCGTTCGTTTTCAATTTGTCGCTCCTTTTCGGCATTTTTTTGAATACATTTATCACATACATAATCACGCATACATTGTATTTTCAAAACAACATCATCAGTGGAATTAATATATTGAATAAATGATTCTGCTTTTATTTCCACCCAAGGAATATCAGGAGGTCGGTTATTTTCAAGAGTCTTATGTTTATAACATATTTCAGAAATAAAGACGATTTTTCCATCGTCAACTAGTGCAACATCGGGAATTTTCCAAGCATCATTATATTTGAATCTGCAATCGTACTCACACATACCCTTGGTATTTTCATTATACAAGTCCGCAGTAATTCTAAAACATTCGGTTTCACACTTACAATCAGAACATACCCTATAAAATGCAAATTCACGATGTTCATTTAATTCTGTCCGAATGGCAAACTTGGCATCTTTATGTATTTGTGATTCAGATGGTTTATCATAGTAATAACAAGGATTATCAGATGCATGATGAGCAAAATGAGGCCTCAATATTTTCCCCCGTTTGAAACAAACCGGTCCATTACAATGAGGACATTCATATTTTTCACCCCGTTTAGCATTATTTACAGTGACAAACGTCTCTGTGCCCCGTATAAAAGCTCCGCTAGTAAAGTGTTTTGACATTGAAATGAGTGATTGCTTTATTTTAAAACAGAATAGGGAGAAATCAATTTTTTACAATATCTATACAAATATATTGTAAAATGGAGAACCAAGTATGTCTATGTTTATGTGTCTATAATAACGCAGAAAGTCTGCCCTATGTTCTCAAAAATGTCGACAAAATAAATCCTGTCCAGGTTCTCGTATTTTATGATAAATCAACCGACAATTCACTCAATATCTTGAAAGAATATCAAGCTAATCAAGAAAATAAGTATGAAACTGGTACGTGTCGTATCATTATAAATCCGCAACAACAGTCAAAACAAAAAGTTGAGAACATTGCCTATGCAAGGAACGCCCTACTTCAAATAATTAGGACCGAGTTCTCACATATTCCTTATTTTGCCATGATGGATGCAAATAACTATTCGTGCATAGGAGATATTAATATGTCTATTTTTTATGAAACCATGGCTCGAGATGATTGGGATGCTGTTTCTTTTGATAGAACCGCGGGATATTATGATTATTGGGCACTCTCTTATTATCCCTTTATTTATAGTTTTTTCCATTTTTCAAATTATGAAAAGGTTCTCGAAAAACACAAAACAGACTTTAAAAAAAAATTGGAGAACTATAAAACCAACAAACCAGACCAATTAATCACAGTGACCAGTGCATTTAACGGATTCGCTATTTATAAAGCTCCCCTCTTTACAAATTGTTCTTATAGCTCAGATATTAATATTCAGATGTTTCCTGCCCACTTTTTACGAGAAAACGAGAACATTACTGGGGAAAAAATAATGAAATTTAAAAAAGGCGATTGTGAACATCGGAAATTCCATATGGAGGCAATTTTACGTAATAATGCCAGGATACGAATATGTGTTAAATCATTGTTTGAACCATTTGATAAAACAACCAATCCTGGAATGAAGCATAATGGACCATGCTAAACCGACTCGTTTTTTTTACACCATTGAAGATATTCAAGGGCAACGTTACCGATAAATCAATTAAAAGGCAAATCTCCTGCGGAGATTTGTCACATTTTAAATGTTCATCGGTTTAAACCAACATCAATCGCTTCTTACCATCTTGGTCTACTAAACGCCCAACCAAAATTGGCTGAGCTACACCTTCACCCTTAGTAGCTTGTAAATAGCTATTCAAATCATAAATCTCGTTTGAATTCTCGCGTTTGGCATAATCGGTACCATTAATCGTGACTTTATCCGCACGCCAAGTAATTTTACGAACATCCAAGCCTTCTGTCTGGGCTTGGTCTTCTTCCAAACTAGGAAAAGAGGAGAACTGATTCGATTTTACTACATCGACACCATAACATACCAAGTTCTCACTATTCTTCGAAATTGTCGAATAAATTTTACAATCAATCGCACTTTCTTTGACAGCTTTTAAAATCTCATTATTAATCTTTTGTTTTACACTCGCCATTTCATATAGTGTTTCATCGGTAGTTACAGGAGTTTTTTTATCGAGCCTACTCACGTCACGAATACGCAACTCAATATTGTTTTCATCGGTTTTTTGTTCCTCACTAAAAGTAGAAATATATAAAAACACTTTCACTGTGCGTAGTTCTACGGGTAAATCCTGATGACTACAAATACGTCGAGCACGACCTACAACCTGGTCAATACGTACCATATGCCAATAAGGCTCAACAATATGGACAAACCGCGTATTACGTAAATTAATACCCTCCGCACCCGAGGAAGTAATCATCAATATTTTTACGATTTCACCATAGTTGTTATTTTCGGCCTTGGCCTTCAGCTTGACAGCAATACTAGCTGGGACAAAATCCCACATTCCGTTATAAACATTACGAATAATTTCCTTTTCTTCTGTCCCTTCAGTACCAGTATAAAGAGTAAATTTAGGTTTGCCCTCATCCGCTGCTGTACCCTCCACAATATCCCATACCTCACCTGTTTTCTTTATTTTAAATTCAGCAAATCCATTTGCTAACAACACTAACCTTAAAATAGCGATACCCTCAATTGTACGGAAATTACTATATAACAAATGTAATCCTTGATTCGTCTCATCAGTCAAGTTCTCTAATATCTTGGCAAATTTCGGACTATACATTGGCAATGCTTCTTTACTTAAATATTCACCCGCCTCGCCGCCATCAACCTTTTTATCTAAATCATTCATGGCTTTTTCAATACGTTTTTCATATTTTACTAATTCTGGTTCTGCAACGGCTTCTTCACCGACTAAATCATCTTGAGAGGCAAAGGCATCTACTTCTAATAATTGTTCTTTTGGCACTACATCTAAGACAGTTTCGTCTATTTGTTCACCTTCTTTAATAGTAGGTAAAGGCCGTTCGATTGAAGAAGGAAAGGCAAAATTACAACAGGCTCTTGAAAAAATACGATAAGTAGAAGAAATTGAGAACGCATCTTCTTCACCAGGCTTCAACGGTTTTCGTTTCGCAGTTTTTGACCGTTTTTCTTGGTCAGCTTCTTCTCTACGAATCTTTACATAAATTCCAAACTGATGTGGGGTCATAGGCGTTTTTACAACGTGATAAATATCGCCAGCCGTGGTTTGTACATAACTAGGTAATAATTGCTCTTGGGCACTACGGAAATAAGAGGTAAGACCCAAAATACGGCGTTTGAATAAATTCATCGCACTTGAGGTAACTTCACCATCGCTTACAAACATATTCATAAAGGCATCGGCGTCATCTGGTAAGGCCTTATATTTTTTGAGTTCTATAGACCCGCGGATCGTAACCTGATTTTTTGCATTTTTCAAAATAGCTTGAATGCGATTAATAAAATCATCATCTGAAATATTACCCGTATCATCCATTTGTACACCATTATATCGTTCAAAAACCGGTCCGCCACTTCCGCCATAATAAGTGGTCTGAGTGTCATCCGTATTAGATTGATCCGCTTGATCGACTTCATCTGAAGAAGCAAGTAACATTGCGAGGGGTAAAGTAAATAATGCGTCTGACCCGTTTGCCTTAGTTTTTCTAGTTTTATTTTTTTTAGCCGATGACCGTTTTTTTGCTGACCCGCCCACTTTCTTTTTGCCTACTTCCTCGCCCCGTTTACTTAGGGCACCACGTTTTTTCATATTAATAAAACCAAATGGATTCCGGGTGATACTAATTTTGTTATCCGCAAAATCGACATAATCAAAGGTTTTCATATTTCCGTCATCCAACATTTTCAAAATTGTTTCCGTATTTAATTTTTCGGTTTTGTCCCAGGTAGCAGGAATGGTCCAGGTTTTAATATATCCACGGAGGATATTATATAAAATACCAATCTCATTCGGATAATTGATGATTGGCGTTCCAGATAATAATACGATACGAGCATTAGACGCGTTCATCAAATAATCATATAACACATAGGAAATTGATTTCGTTTTTTTAATTTTATTCACTATACGGCTCACAAAATTATGTGCTTCATCAATAATAACTACCGAATTATCAAAAGGATTTCGAGAAAAATCACCTGACAACATTTTAATAATAGACGTAAGATTGTTTGCATTATAATGAATATCTGTATATTTACTACGAATCATTTCATTTAATTGTTCATCGACTTCAAGCTGTTGGTCCGTATCTAATTCCGTATAATTTGATTCATTTTGGATATTTACTAACCAGGCACCCTTATGTTTACGAATATATTCGATAGATAGCGAAAGGGCCCTAGATAAAATACCAACATATTCAGGTTTTCCTTCAATGCTCACAAATTCCCAGAATTGATTTTTTTTATATAGTTCATCACCATATTTCTTCATCTCACTAAAAAAATTCATTTTTAAAGATGCTGGTGTTAGCACAAAGATACGTTTATTACTCTTCATGCCTTCGGCAATGGCAATCGAACTCGCAGTTTTACCAGCACCTAATCCGTGATATAACAAAAGCCCTCTATATGGGGTATAAAGATTCAAATAGTCGCGTACTACTTTTTGATGAGTTAATAATTCGAATTCGGCGTCTTGTCTTGATTCACATGTGACCGATTCCGCAGTTTCAATTAATTCACGTTGATATGGTTTGAATAACTCAGTAAGTTTTTGAGTAAAAATTTTGCGATTACTCATATAATAAGTGGGAGCACGAATAATAATTTTTTCTTTTTCTTTGGGAAGCCGATCGCTCACTTTTTGACTGCGAATCATAGCAGTGGTCAAATCGACTTCAGGGACAGGTTCAACTACCTTTTCCTTCTTCTTTCGGCCACGTTTCCCCTTTTTATCTTCTGCTACGTCGCTTGGTTCAATTACTTCAACACCCACTTCTTCTTCTAATTTTCTGGGAACATCACTTGAACCTTGATCGCTCACTAATTCGCTCAATTTTACTGTGATTTTAGGTTTTATGACCAATTTTTTACCTGTTTTCAAAGGAATTGGATCAGTGGGTAAATTAGATGGTTCAATGGGTCCAAAATCTACTTCGATCCCTTTTTCTACTACTTCTCTCTCTAAAAAGATAGGCATGCTAGGTGATACGGGTAATCTTAGATCAAGGGTATCTTTTACGTCCAGATGGTCTCGCATACGATTTAAAATAAGCTCGATATCTAATCTACTTGATTTCCGCTTATCCAAAATTTTTACTTCCGTCCCTTTTTTTTTATCTACCGTCTCCTCACCAATACCTTCAGTGCGACCTTGTCCATTATCTTCAGAAACTTCACCCTCCTCTAACTCAGTCAATTTATCAGATGGTTTTTTGGAGACAGTAGAAGCAGGTTCAAAAGAATAGCGTATTTCTTCATATTTTAAAGAGATTGGTTTTTTTTCTAATACTACTAAAGGTTGAAACGGTAATTTACTCATATTACGTAATTAAAAGACAATATATTATATTCTTATAAAATATATTCTATTTTTTAGTCGTATTGTTATAAAATTGGATAGGAATATAGTTTTGAATTTTTCCAACAATTGTGGTTTGTTTTTCACGTTGTATCATTAATGGATAAAACAAATAATTAATAGGCATCTCAAAATAATACGACATTTTTCTTAAAAATAAATTCCAATATGATATTTCACAAATATCTGTTTTATCAATTCGGGTTCCAGTCAAATGGACAAGTTTGCCCAAGTCAGACTTATGACATACTTTGTATTGTAATACTTCACGTTTTTCACAATTATTAATACGGCCAGCATGTAATATATCTGAATTAAATAAAAACGTAGTGCCCGATTTTCCATTTATATTTACAATACGTGATAAAACCACTGGATAACTTAGATTACTTCCTGGACAAATCGACAATAATTCCCCATCATACTTGTATAATATTACTGTATAGACTGGATAGTTTGTTTTATAAATATGTTGACTTGACGTTACATCACGATGAAATGTAGATAAAGACACATTATTGATTTTATAAATATAATCAATGAATACATAACCACTCGGTAATTTTTGTAAAATATCGCGTTCTAGGTCGTGGCTTGGCCAGCCATTCATGCCAACACTTGACGCATATTTTGGATTATATAACACACAAAATCCATCTTTTTGAATAGACCGGGTTTTTATTGACTCATCGTACGTCTCGTCCATTTCAACAAAATAAAATAAAATATATACTAATATCAATAAAAAAAGGAATTGAATTTTTGAGAACTGGGGTATAAGGATTTTTATTCCATTTTTTATTTTCATCCTTTTGTTTTAGTTTTTTATATATTTCTCTGCTAAAATATGCAGTTAAAAATATGACAACTATTAATTAGAACTACTGCATACAAAAACACAATTGTACCATATTTACCTTTGATTTTACATTTGGATTGTTTTACACCTTCAAACATTGAAATGCCCAAAGGTGTAGAAAATTGATTTAGAATGAAATGAAAAAAGGTGTAAAAACAAAAAGATACAACTAACTAGATGAGAAACCCGACAGTTTCCATTATTACAGTAACACAGTTATCTAGAGTAGCATGTTTACGGAATCTTTTAACTTTGATTCAATTACAAACGTATGAAAATATAATAGAATGGGTTATCGTGGAAGGGAGTCGACTTGAACAAGATGCAGTAAAAAACCATCATAAAATAAAAGAAATTGCATACCAAACGTCATTTAATATTGTATATTTAGAATATACTGGTGATGCATTAAGTGACCTAAGAAATAGCGGAAATGATACATGTAAAGGAGATATCATTGTTTGTATGGACGACGACGATTATTATCCAAGAGAAAGGGTAGAAGATGCTGTTTATAAACTTGGAAAATCCAAATGTCTCATTGCTGGATGTTCAAATATATATATTTATGATTATGGTTCAGAAGTACTCTACAAAAGTAAAAAACTAGACAATAATCATTCAACGAATAACTGCATGGCTTTTAAACGGGAGTATTTACTGACAAATGCACATGAATCTGGCCTAACAAATGCAGAAGAAAAAAGTTTTACAAAAGGGTTCACAGAACCGATGGTTCAATTGAGTTCAAAAAAGTGTATAGTAGTGTCTAGTCATAATAGTAATACATTTGATAAAAGACCTTTATTAGATAGACCAAATGTAGAAAAAAACGGGTTGTTTAAGAAAGTGAAAACCCACGTTACAGAATTAATTCCAACAAAGACACTTGAAACTATGCATTCTATATTTACGAATACTTATTGAGATTCTGGATTGCTGAATCACATGCAATTTGCTCAGCCTTTTTTTTGATTTTATGAATACCCTCACCTAAAAACACCAAGATTTTCCCATTAAGTGACATAAACTGATGAATTTCGCTATAAGACGAAAACCGAGTGAGTGATATAGACTGACTTGGCTTCACCGCATAAATAGGTTGACCTAAACATAAATATACGCCCATATGATAGCCTGTTTCCGGATTATGATCTACGACTTCCAAATAATCAGGCGTTACTTTGAATTCTTTTTGTATTTTTACCTGTAATATGTTCTTAAAATTATCATCGTTTTTAATGAGACTTATCCAATCCACGTGTTTTTCAAATACCTTTTCTACAAAATTCTGGACCATTTGAAATCCCGGTCCCGTAACAAAAACATTTTCAAACCATCCATCATCGTCCTTTACTGTTATCTTATTAAAATCTAGAAACATGGCACCCAAAAACGACTCAAACAGACATCCTAATTTCTTTAAATTAGTTCGCGTCTGTTTACTTTCAGCATGCTTAGATAATACAAACCATTTATGCAGACCCATTTCATACGCCATCTTACCAATCGATTCATTTTTAACGAGGGCAATCTTTTTTTCAGTCATAAACCCTTCGTTTTCCTTTGGAAATCGCCGATATAGGTAATATTTAGTAATACATTCCAGAACCCCATCTCCTACGAATTCAAGGCGTTCATTTGATTTGGTATAAAGTGGTAAACAATCGTCTGGTTTAGAAACAATAATTACATTATTTAGCTCATTCTCAAGATGAGGGCGTTTGATATAGGAACGATGAATGAAAGCTCGTTTGAATAATTCAAAATTATGAACCGGTACACCGATGCCATAATTTGCCAATATTTGTTCGATTTCCTTTTCTGTGATTTGTTTATTTAGGGGATTAAACGGGTCAAAAATATAGGTTTCTTGGCCGTTTGCGTTTTTTTCGATGCGTATGTCTTCGTCCATATTCATGTTATTTTCAAAATAAGATGAATAGACCTATTTAATTATGTTGGATTGTTTCTATGTCTTTTAAAAAAAATATTTAGCTAATATATAATATATAAGGTATATATAAATGCCCCAAGGAAATGCGTTTCGTTCATCTAGCCGTGCCCAAATGGGTAGCCGTGCCCAAGTTAATCAAAATCAAGGTGGTGGAGACAAGAAGGCCGGATTCCCTTACCAGGTAGGCCGTGACCACTGGGTTTCCATTTATTTAAATTCTACTAACCCCGTTGCTGGACATTGCTGTAAATTAAGTACCTACCAGTTTACTCTTTTCCCTAAGACGAATATTAGCAAACCTATCGGATCTGTCTACAGACCCAACACATATTTCCATATCCCCGGCACTCGTTAACTCTTCGTTTTGTGCACTCGTTAACTATCTAGTAAATGTTCTCTGTTGTAAATACATTTTTGAAACAATATAGTAATTTCTTATTGATTACTATATTATTATTATTATGAAAGTTATTGTAGATGAGCGGGAAACCGCACTTTATCAATATTTATTGACTCTTATTTCACAAACACAACAATCGCCTCCATCCATCGTTTTATCGAAAGAGGTTCTCCCATTAGGGGATATTTATTTTAAAACAAATGATGATAAAGATATCTTATTAATCGAACGCAAATCCTTTTCTGATTTAGTATCCTCTATAAAAGATGGTCGGTACGAAGAACAATCATATCGATTACTAAATTCCAGTGGGTTTTCTTCGCATTCTATTGTTTATTTGATAGAAGGAATGTTCTCCCAATTACGAAATCCTAGTGACAAAAAAATTATTTATTCGGCCATGACCTCACTCCAATATTTTAAAGGGTTTAGTACGATGCGTACTTCCTCGGTCGCCGAATCAGCAGAATGGATTTTATTTATGGCAGATAAAATAGATAGAGATTTGGCAAAAGGGAAAATACCACATAACTTAGCCACTTTAAATACACAAAATGAGACAAGCACCAGTGCGGATTATTGCTCCGTGGTAAAAAAAGTAAAAAAAGATAATATTACACCTGAGAATATAGGTGAAATAATATTATGCCAAATTCCTGGGATTAGTTCTGTAACTGCCATCACGATTATGAAGAAATTCAATGGGTTTCCGCATTTTATAGAGGAATTACAAAAAAATCCTGCGTGTATTGAGAACATTTCGATTGAAAATAATGGCAAAATACGTAAAATAAGCAAGAGTTGTTTAGAAAATATCCGGCGATTTTTAACTAGTAACAGTACTAATACAATTGAACTGTTGCCTTAGTCTTTGTCTTCTAGTGCTTCCAATGCTTTTACTACGAGTTCTAGCTGTTCGGAAATGTCAGAAAGTTCGCTAGGTCTAGTTTCGATTTCACTATTTTTTTCAAAGTCATTTTCAACGTCATTTTCTCCATCTTTTTCTAAGTCAGTAACAATTGGCAATTCAATATTAGTGGATTCGTCTAATTCTACGTATCTAGTTTTATGTATTGTATCATCAAGGCAATTTGATTGGGGAGAACATTTTTTTCTAAAGCACGTTTCAAAAAAACCACAAATCCGTTTACAAATCTCCATTTTCGCTATAATAATATATATAAAAGCGTATATATTATTCATCAATTTTTTACAGGTACTATAATTCGTCCTTAGGTGGAGGAAATGGTCCACCAATATCTGGAAAAAAGGCAACTTTGGGTTGAAATAAAACTGGTTTACTAATGTTATTATCAACATATTTCCCAGAATCAACCATCTGTTGGGTATAAATGGTTCCTGCCCAATTGGGGTCCATTGGATTATCGCTTATTTTATTCATAGAGGTTGAATCATGTAATTTATCAACGTTTGTGTAAACGCCCACATTTTGACCATATGGGTCAAATCCAGAATAATTATTACTATTATATGGTGGATTTTCTCTGGAAGCGTCAATTGCTTGAAATACCCGTTTGTTATCTATAGGTGCTTGAACTTGTGTAATAGATGGCAATCCTCCACTTAATTCAAATGGACTAGGCCTCATTCGGTATACATCCTGTCCCTGGGCATTGTTCTCTTGTTGTAAATATAAGATTGGACAATGAATGCCCTTTTTCCGTTGTATTTCTAAATAATTAATATATTCATCTAAATTGAAAAAGGGAATGGGATTTTTACCTTCTTCCATTGGCTTGGTCGTGTTATACAACATCAAAACATTTCCCTTTTGAACCAATAAATCCGGACAATCATCAGAAGTGGTTGTATCTTCCTTATTACCATTTTGCTCAAATCCCTCTTTCTTTTTACAGCCACTTTTCGTTGGTTTCCCAAAAAACATGGTAACATATAATCCAACGAAAAATAAACTAATCAAAAATAATAAAAATAATAATTTGATTTTATTCATTTGAAATCAACCTGTATATACTTATATACTATTTAGAGAAGAAAATCATTTTCTAACGATAATGTATAAATGCTTGGAATATTTGGTGGTAAAGAAAAACATGATGTAAGTATAAAGACTAGACGTAGCAGTAGAAGTAATAGAAACCAAAATAAAAGACATACAGTTAATAATAAACATATTCCTAAAAAAGAGAAAGACATACATGTTGTATTAGTTCATGCTCATTGGTGTGGACATTGTAAAGCATTGATGCCAGAATGGAAAAAAATGGAAAAACAAGTAAAACACGACCATCTATTAGACGCAAAATGTAGAGTTGTGACTATTGAAATGAGCAATCAAGAAACCGAATTACCCAAGTATAAACAGATGATTGGAAATAAAGAGATCGAAGTTGCAGGATATCCAACTATTTTCCTTATAAAAAGAGGAACACTTTATGATTATACAGGCGGTAGAACATCGCCAGAATTAGTCGAATGGGTACGTAATTCAGCAAATGATCAAGACATTGCGGCACAGGGACAAGGATACAAAAAACGTGAAAAATTACATAATTTTTTTAAAATGATGGGTGGTCGTAAAACTCGCCGTAGACAAAGAACAAACAAATGCTCTACATGCAAATCTGGGTTTTTTTTTAATTTGTTTAGTAAATAATAATAATAAAAACAATTGTATTCAAATATATATATGAATACAAGTCAACATCACGGCGGTCGACTTGGAAACGGGTTTTTTGTTGGGATGGCAGTTCATTTTATTGCAAAAAAAAGCAATTTAAAGTTTTCTTATAAATATGGAAATAAATTTAAAAAATTAGGAATTGAATTATTTAGTGGAGAAAAAACATTTGATGAAACCATTTCTTTAAAAGATACCAATTTTTTTGGACTTGTTCTTAGTGAAGAACCTATTTACAAAAACATTCATATTGTAAACGATGTGTGGTGTCAGACCAAAGAATTTTCTTTTTTTTTAAAGGAACATTTCGAGAAACCTGAAAATAAAACTATTTTCATAAACGCAAATGATTGCAGTCATCGTTACAAAAATAACACAGACGTTTTTGTACATGTACGCTTAGGCGATATAATTTCGCATAAAAAAATTCATCCATTCGAATATTATGACAATGCATTATCAGGACTCAAATTTGAAAACGGATTTATATCATCAGATACCCTTGACCACCCGATTTGTTTACAATTAATAGAGAAATATGGATTACAACGGTTACAGTCTAATGAAGAAGATACAATTGCGTTTGGTTCAACGTGTAAATATTTAGTTTTATCAAGTGGGACATTCTCTTGGATGATTGGGTTGTTTGGTTATTTTTCAGAAATATATTACCCCAAGATTTATAACATTTGGCATGGAGATATTTTTGTCTTTCCGGAATGGACCGAAATTGATTATACACCAACCTAATCCTATATTACAAAACTGGTAAAAAATTGAAGTTTCAAGTTTCCGAAAAAGAGTTAAATAAGAAACATCAAATAACTATAATGTCGACGAAACCGGTAAAAAAACCATCTATTAAAAAATCATTCCGCTTATATGATTTTGTCGTGATAGACGATTTTGTAAAGGATGGAGCTTCTTCTGATGCTAGTTCAGGTTCAGACGAAGAAAACCAAATTTCAAATTCGAATCCCTCTACATTAGATAAACGATTTGTTATTCAAATGTTTGGTATCAATGAAAGAGGTGAAACCTGCTGTTTATATATGCAAGAATATCAACCATTCTTTTATATTAAAGTTGGCGACAACTGGACAAAAAATAATATGAATGCATTGGTGCGTGAAATCAAGGATAAGATCGGGAAATATTTTTGCGATTCTATAGTTTCCAGCGAATTAGTTGACCATCATAAATTATATGGATTTAGTGGTGGGAAAAAATGTAAATTTATGAAAATCGTCTTTCAAAACACGATTGTCATGAATAAGGTAAAGAATTTGTGGTATGCTTATCCAAAGGCAAAAGAGCAAAAAGGAAATATACAAAAATCAAAAGAAAACAAAAAAGAACGCCAGGAGCGATATCGCGTAAAATTCATATTCCAAGGCGTTTCGCTCGAATTATACGAAAGTAATATTCCTCCGCTTCTCCGATATTTTCATATTCGAAACATCAGTCCCTCTGGCTGGGTATCTTTCAGAACTGATCGCACGATGAGAGTAGTGCAAAAAAACACTACTTGCACATACGAATATATTTGTCCTCTCAAGGAATTAATTCCTGAACCAGAAAAGGAAACTCGAGTGCCTTATAAGATATGCAGTTTTGATATTGAGGCCAGTAGTAGTCATGGCGATTTTCCAGTACCAGTAAAAACGTATAAACGTCTCGCTACAAATTTGGTCGATGCGTTTTTCAAGCAAGCTGCTTGTTTAAATATTGACAAACAAAAGGCCAATGCGATGTTATTAAAGGTATTTTATGCAGCATTTGACTATGGGAAATTTGATGATATTGATATAGTATATCCGAAAAAAAAAATAAGTAAAGAGACCGTAAAAGACCTAGTAAATATATTATTAAAAACACCAATGCAAGATGTGAAATTAATTGATGGTGATGGTGAAGATAAAGATCGGTCTTACATCATGACAATTGATGCTATGTTTGAAAAAATGAAAGAAGATGCGGATGTTCAAGGTACGGAAGGCGACGATGAGCAAGTTGCTGGCACAAATGATGATAAGCCTATTTATTTTAAAAAAAAGGATTTGATACCATCTATTAAAATAGACAAAAAATTAAATATTATTGACTTTCTATTAAATAGCGAATATAGTCGAGATATAAAAATCCATTTAATTAACGACATGTTGACGCGTTGTAACAAATTTCCTGAATTGAAAGGTGACGAAGTGACGTTCATTGGTTCAACCTTTTTAAGATATGGTGAAACAGAACCTTATTTAAATCATTGTATTGTTGTTGGTGATTGCGATGATGTAGATGGAGCAGTCATTGAAAGTGTAATAACAGAGAAAGATTTGTTATTAAAATGGACAGAAACCATTCAACGTGAAAATCCGGATATTATTATTGGATATAACATTTTTGGATTTGATTATGAGTTTATGTTTCGGCGTGCGGAACAAAACGGATGCGAGTTGGAGTTTTTATTATTATCAAAAAAAAAAAATGAACTTTGTGCCAAGGAAAAAAACAACAAGATACCAGATAGTGAGGTTAATGACCAAGATGATTTAGAAATCAATAATAGTAAAAGCCGCGTTGAAATCGAAAACACAAAGCTTGTTATTGCAAGTGGTGAATATGATTTACGGTTTTTCAAAATGACCGGACGCCTTCAAATAGATATGTATGCCTACTTCCGCAGAGATTTTAACTTGGCGTCTTATAAATTAGACGATGTAGCAGGCGAATTCATTAGTGATAATATAAAAAAAATAGTATGTACGGAACATCCGAAATTTGGTGAAGTCACGGAACTCTATAGCCAGAATCTAATGGGTCTCCACGTAGGCGATTTTATTCATATCGGTTTCGTAGGATTTACGTCTGATTATTATAAAGATGGAAAGAAATTCCGCATTTTAGATATCGAAAAGGGAAGAGAGGACCCCGATACAAAAGCAACATTTAATGTCATTTTGATAAGCGGTCATGAACATATTGACAGTGCCAAACCTATTAAGTGGACAATGGCAAAGGATGATGTTACGCCCCAAGATATTTTTAGATTAGCAAACGGTGATTCAAGTGACCGAGCAATAGTTGCAAAATATTGTATCCAAGATTGTAACTTGGTTCATCATTTAATGAATAAAATCGACGTAATTACTGGCTATGTCGAAATGTCCAGTATTTGTAGCGTCCCGATTAGTTTCTTAGTATTCCGTGGTCAAGGAATTAAACTCACTAGTTATGTGGCGAAAAAATGTCGGGAAAAGGATACTCTCATGCCTGATATCGAAAAAAGTGGAGAAATGGACGGATACGAAGGAGCTATCGTATTGCCACCAAAATGCTCTATGTATATGGATAATCCAGTAGCCTGTGTAGATTATGCATCGCTTTATCCTTCCTCCATGATTAGTCAGAATTATTCACATGATAGTAAGGTATGGTCAAAAGAATATGATTTAGAGGGAAATCAAATAAAAGTCACTGGTCAAACTGATGCCTCAGGGAATTTCATGTATGACAATATGCCAGGATTTCAGTATATTGATATGGAATTTGATACTTTCAAATATATTCGGAAAACGCCTACATCCAAGGCAGAAAAAACCAAGGCTGGGAAAATAGTTTGTCGGTGGGCACAGTTTCCTGATAATAAAAAGGGTGTCATGCCGTCTATTTTGGAGGAGCTATTAAAAGCCCGTGCCTTCACTAGAAAACTAATTAAAACTACCAAGGATCCGTTTATGCAGAATATTTTAGATAAGCGTCAGCTTGGATATAAAGTAACTGCGAATTCTTTGTATGGTCAGTGTGGTTCTCGAACATCTACGTTTTATGAAAAGGATGTTGCAGCAGCAACTACGGCAACTGGCCGTATGATGATTACATATGCGAAACGTATGATTGAAGAAGTATATGGAGATTTAGTTTATAACACAACCTGTAATGGAGCGGTAAAATGTAAAGCTGAGTATGTATATGGCGACACGGATAGTGTATTCTTTACATTTAATTTGGAAAATCCGAACACGGGAGAGAAAATCCGCGGAAAGCCAGCACTTGAAGCAACGATAGAAATCGCACAAGACGTTGCTGCATTGTGTACGAGATATTTGAAACCACCCATGGAGCTAACTTATGAAAAAACTCTTATGCCTTTCATTTTGTTATCTAAAAAGCGTTATGTCGGAATGTTGTACGAAACAGATGCCAACAAAGGAAAGCTCAAGTTCATGGGACTTTCTTTGAAACGCCGCGATTCATGCGATTATTTAAAAGACGTATATGGAGGTATTCTCAAGATTTTGATGGATACAAAACGCGAAAACACTATCAAGGTAGCCATCGACTATTTAAATGATTGTTTACAAGAATTAGTAAATGGAAATGTCCCTATGGATAAGCTAATGATTACCAAGGCACTTCGTAGCGATTATAAGAATCCAGCAACTATTGCTCATAAAGTATTGGCCGATCGAATTGCTAAGCGTGACCCAGGAAATAAACCTAAACCTGGTGACCGTATGAAGTTTGTACATTTTGTTTGTGCTGAATCTAGCGGAAAAAAAGCTTTACAGGGTGAAAAGATAGAAACGCCCGAATTTATTTTACAGAATAATTTACAAATCGATTACAATCATTATATTACAAACCAACTTATGAAGCCGCTGCAACAATTGTTTGGACTCGCACTTATTCAGATCTGGGAGCTACAGAATAAGAAAACCGCGATAAAAACGTATGAAAAAGAACTAGATAAATTAGCCGATGAATTTCCTGACATGGAGACATTCATGAAAAAAAAGGAAAAATACTGCTCTACAAAAATAAAAGCATTATTATTCGATAAAGTATTAGATAAAATACATAATACGAAATATGGAATACAGACAATATCATCATTCTTTAAACCGGTATGAAAACGTATTCAAACATTCGAAAAAATCATCAGCTTATCATTACTTTGCAAATTCAATCCATTTTTTTTTTAAAGAAGTTATTACCAACCCTTTGAATGATAATCTCCTGCCAACATAATTTACCGGACTGCTCTGTTTCTCTGGTTCAGGTATAGGTAAGACATTGAAATTTTTTTTCTTTTCCTTTTCCTTTTCATTTTCATTTTCTTTTTCTTTTTCATTTTCTTTTTCCTTTTTGTTTTGTTTATAATATGAAACAATTGGAAGGTTATCTAGTTTTTTATTTTCAAAAAAAACCATAAATTCTTGGTGTCTTAATTCTGGATAATATAACAAAACGCGATCTAGTTGAAATTGGAAGCGAGCACAAAGTAATAACATCCGACTTGCTTTTCCAATAAATATATTATCAACTCCTAAAATTGGTTTTTTTTCAACTACAAATTCCATTGATTTTATATTTATTTTTTTTCTCAAAATAAATGACAACGTTTCATCCTTTGGAAAAGAATTTGAATTATTTAATATGTCAAATCTCATATTTATCACAAAATCATCTGGACAGTTATCAGTTATGTATTTTATACCTTCATAAATACCAAACCACATATTTTTCCACCCCCTTAAAGGCATAGTAGTAGATGGGATTTTTCCTTCTACATTTCCTGTGAGAACGATTTGTTTATCATCTAAAATAATAATGTTTTTTATGGGAATGTCTCGAAAATAATTATAAATTAAACTTTCTGTGACTATCGTATTGTTTTCTTTCATTTCTCGCCAACTAACATTTGATTGAAAAATATTCCACGTTTGTATGTAAATATCTAAAGTGTCGACTTCCTCAGAAAGGTGTTTCAATAAATTATATAATTCATTATCATTAAAACTATTACGTATATGTCCACGTAATAATATAATCATGCCAACTATATTAATATGATATTTTTATTTTTTTCTAATAATAAACAAAATCAAATGACAAATCGTTTGTAAATCGGCGAGTAGGTTGCTCGTTAATATAATTTTGCAACATATTTTCAATACTTGTTGTTAATGAGTCCATCAGATTATCTGGCAGAAGTGGTGACGGATGTGCTTGTATATTCGTTCTAATATCATATCTACACACTGGACAGCGTACATTTGTAAGAAACCAATTTTGAATCGCGTTCTCACAAAACGTATGGCCACAGTGTGTGATTTGTCGAACAATTTGTCCGTCTTCAAAATCTTCAAGGGTAATCGGACAACGCGTTTGATTTATGGATGTTTGCCAATACGTAATTTGTTGAGTTGCTGCTTGAAGTTGTTCTTGTGTTGGTCGCACAACAACGTCCTGAAACTGATTTGCTGAAAGGTCTCTTATAGGATAAATTAAATAAGACAAAAACATATTGGTATCTTGTTGTGCTCGTGACGTTGGTCGGTGTGTTCTCCTACTTGTGCTCGTGTTTGTACGATTCGTAGAGTTGTCATTATGAATTAGATTTTGCGTTTGATTCATATTTTGTATAATTTGAAGAGTTGTGCGTATATTTTCATTATAATTTCGATTATTCTCATTGTATCCATAAATAAGTTCTCTTATTGTTGGTAAAAGGGTTTCTTGTTGGGTCGATGTTCTTACGTTTGTTCTCCTCAATTCCTCTTGAATTAAATCAAATAAATCGTTTCGCAAGTCACTCTGTTCAGCTGTTGTTCTATTAGTTCCATTATCCATTCCCAATAATGTATATAAAGATTATTGTTTAATATTATTATTATATTTATATTAAACGTAAAGGAAATGGATTTGTCAAAATATTATAATAAAGGTACGACTGGACTAACTAATTTAGGGAATACTTGTTTTTTAAATTCTTGCATGCAGGTTCTCAATCATACATATGAATTAAATTATTTTTTAGATTCTGCCAATCTCAAAAAACGAATTAAAAAGGACTTGCCCGATTCGACTATTTTATCTGAATGGGATGATTTACGTAATGTAATGTGGAGTGGAAATGGAATTGTTACTCCTAAAAAATTCGTTTACAATGTGCAGCAAATAGCCGGAATAAAAAACAAAGAATTATTCACAGGTTGGGCACAAAACGACATGCCTGAGTTTCTGCTTTTTTTTATTGATTGTATTCATAATAGCATTTCGAAAGGTGTAACTATGAAGATTAGTGGCAATAAAGAAAACGATGTCGATGATATAGCAGTAGCTTGTTATAAAATGTTAAAATTAACCTATGAAAAGGAATATTCGGAAATTATGAACATTTTTTATGGAGTTTATATTTCAGAAATTATTTCCAAGGATGGAGGAAAACGTCATGTCTTAAAACCAGAACAGTATTTTATTTTAGATTTGCCAGTGATGGACGAAAATGGATTTGCCAAGACATTATATGATTGTTTCGATATTTATACTAAACCAGAGATTTTAGAAGGAGATAATGCTTGGTTTAATGAAACAACCAACCAAAAGGAAGATATAAAAAAACAGATATCTTTTTGGAATTTCCCTAACATTTTGGTAATTGTTTTGAAGAGATTTACGCCTGATGGAAATCAAAAAATTAATACACTAATAGATATTCCTATTGATAATTTAGATTTATCAAAATATATACGCGGTTATCATGCCAGTTCTTACAAATATCAGTTATATGGCATTTGTAACCATATTGGCGGGGTAATGGGTGGGCATTATACAGCGTTTGTTCGGAATGCGGAAATGAAATGGTTACATTTTAATGATGCAAATGTAGATATAGTTCAAAATACAAGTAATCTGATTTCGCCTATGGCATACTGTTTGTTTTATCGTAAAAAAAATAACTAACTATAATATAATAATAAATGATAGAAAATTATGAAGATGCTAGAACAAAATGGGCTGATGATCCAACTAATTATGTTGTAAAAGATAGTTCTGGAAATAAAACAAAATCTACAGTAAAAGATAGTTCTGGAAATAAAGCTGTTGCTGCGACAAGTTCAACATCTTCAACCAATACTTCATCGACGACAAAATCGAGTGGAACGACGTATGAAGATTTAATCAATATTATTTTTAATAAAACAACCTTTATTTATATCTTGGTGTTTTTAGGCATATATTTTGTTGCTTATTTTGGATTAGGATTTTTTTTTAACAAGGGCGGAGATGTTTCATCCTTTCAAATAAATTTAAGTCGAACTCTCGATTTCCTTTTTTTTTCGGTTATTCTCATATTAATCGTTTCTTTCTTATATACGTATGACCAGTCAAACCAATCCACTGTTTTCACAAGTCTGTTTGATGGTACAATTAAATTTATTAATACGCCGACTTCTATTTTTACTGTGGTTTTGTTCTTAGTTGTCTTTTATATTATTGTTTATTTGTTTCGAATTCCAATGACAAGTGATGTAAAACCGTTCTTTATTTCTTTGATTGAGAACCTTGCGTGGTTGGCTTTTATAATTATTAGTATTATTGATTTTTTCCAATATGTATTGGGTATTCCTATCAAGAATTTTATTGCTAATCTATGGAATGAATTGCCAAATGATATAGATACCGGTTCAAAAAACAAAATCGTTTATGATAGTTCTAATAATAAAGTGCCTGTTGCTACTCCCTCGAACGAAGTCTTTAATATATCAAATAACTTATATACGTATGATGATGCCCAAGCTATTTGTACAGCCTATGGTGCAAAGATGGCAACGTATGACCAAATGGAAGATGCCTATGAAAAAGGTGCTGAATGGTGTAATTATGGCTGGTCAGATGGGCAAATGATATTCTTTCCCACACAAAAATCAACCTGGAAAGAACTACAAAAAGATCCCAAACGTAAAAATAACTGTGGGCGACCGGGCGTGAATGGTGGATATATTGCGAATCCTTATGTAAAATTTGGTGTCAATTGTTTCGGTAAGAAACCAAAACCCAGCGATTCGGACTTGGCACGTATGAAAGCAGTAGATGTAGTCCCAAAATCAGATGCGGATGTTGCACTAGATGCCAAAGTTAAGTATTGGAAAGACCACGCGGCTGATTTATTAAAGATTAATTCTTATAATAAAAAGCAGTGGTCTGAATATTAAGTCGTTTTTATTTTGTTTTTGATTTTTTTATTAACTAATGATCCAGTAGTTAATAAAACGATGCATTTTAATTCTTAACCCTTATTTTTTTTGTCTTTTTGCCTTGGCAATCTTTGTGAGATTTGGTACTTCTTTTTAATGGTTTGAGTCCATGACATTTTGTAATCATATCAAATACCTTATCGAACATTTTTTCGTCGACAACTTCGGCCTCTTTTTGGTCTGTTTTAAATCCATGACTTTTGGCTCCACCTAAAAGTGGTGCCTTAAAATAGTCATTTGAATACGAAAGAAGACCAACTGGAATAGTCAAGTTCTCAAATTTGGAGATTCCATAATCTGATTTTGTTGACCCATTCAGTGACTTATCCTTTTCGGATTCTTTTTTTAAGAATTCGGTCATTGGATATCCACCTATCATAGTGGAACCCTTTTCATTAAAAACATATTTTTCTAATGGTGATGTTTCAAATTCATACATATATATTGTATGTATATAATCCTATTGTTTATGCAACGACTGGTCTCCATTTCATTGCCCATTTCTTTTTTTTTATTTGTATGTTCTCCTAATATCTAGAGAACTTGTAATCTCACGTTTTTCTTTTAGATATTGAATAATATAATCAACTTGTGTTTTATCTGTTATAATTTCAGCTAAACATCGTTCTACGTAAGTATAACTGAGTGGTGAGTAATCCTTTTTTTCAATAATTCTAAGTTCTCCGTCACTTATGCCTATTTTATTTTGCGTGAGGTTATTTTGATCCATATATTCACATATTTTATCACATAATTGAGTTTTAGTTTCACGGATTTTTTTGGTTTTTTCATTGACTATTTTCAATTGTGAATCTAAGAGAACCCACCGTTGAATATTCTCAATAAGTTCTTGTTTTGTGCTGATTGCTAGTTGATTTGAAGTATTCGGATTTTCCATTATATTATACGTATAATAATATAATGTTTTGGATAATTTTACTTACAATTACGCTTTGTTTACATCTTATTCTTGCCAGATTTATTACGCCTGGTAGTTGTCTTCTTTGTCTTACCCATTGGAGCACCTTCACTTGCCCCGTCTCTTTTTCCGTCCCTTTTCCATTCGCTCTTTCTCTTACTCGCAATCTTCATCGCGGCTTTCAACGATTTTGCACCCGTCTCGTTCTTAATACGAGTTACAAACTGAAACCACTTTTCGCCCGCCATAATATATATAAACTACATATATTATATTGTATTCATAGTATTACTAAACTACATTCTAACGTCTACGTGTTCTACGACTCTTGCTCATTCTTTTGCCCATTTTCATACTTTTGCTCATACCTTGACGCATTTTTTTGCTCATTCTTTTGCCCATACTTTGACCCATTTTATTTGCATATAATAATACCGTTGGAACGGCTAAACCAGCAATTAATTGCTTCTTTTTTCCACCACTCTGCATCAAAACAGACGTAGCGGGTCCATTTTGCATTTTTGCGATTGGCTCAGGATTAGAAATGGCAGCAGGACTCAATGCATTACCGCCAGTCTGACTAGGAACAGAAGGAACGGATCCGCCAACTTCAGGACCAACCGCATTTTGATGGATTATATTAGTACCCGGATTTGCGTGTTGGTCATTCATTCCACCAACAACCGCTATAACATGGTCAGATGCACCTCCACCACCGATCATTTGAATGCCACTGCATCCAACTTGTCCAATTATTTTTTGTTTGCCATGACCCTTTTTGTGATGACGTCTGGAACCTCTTCTTGCCATTATATATAATATAATAAGATTTTTATTACACGTGTTCTAAACCGGCCGTACTTAAAATATCGGGTTTTCGTAGCAATTTTAACAATAAAAACAAATTCGCTAAAATAATAAAAATCAAAAACACATTATAAAAACAGATAAACCAAATATACAAATATAATTCATTATATACAATTTGAACGATCGGTTTTACCATCTCTTTTACGTCTTTACGAATATCTTCATTTTTAAAAAAATCAATACATGTATCACGAATGTTTTTCATACTAATTGATTTAGAATCACAGAATCTTTGAATGGTTTTAACGAGTTTTTTAAAAAAATTCGTACGAACGTGAGAACATTTTTATCATTGCATACTAATGGACGGCATTTTTGATACAAATGACTCTTTTGATTTTACTAAATTAGTATTGACAAAACCTTCGCTCATTTCTGGTGGAAATTATTTTATAAGATGTTTAGTGAATAATTCGCCTCTTTACATTCAACCTCCTAAATGTAAAACAAAGCAGGGTATTTTAAAAGCTGGAAAACGCTACTATACTGATTTAATGTTTACAAATGAAGATGCAACCTTTATTCAATGGATGGAAAATTTGGAGAACCATTGCCAACAATTTATTTTCAATAATCGCGAAAAATGGTTCGACGGAGAGATGGAATTACATGATATTGAGAACTATTTTACTTCCCCGCTGAAGTTATTCAAATCGGGTAAATATTATATTGCTCGTACTGGCATTTCTACAGCTTTAAATAATATTACGCTAAAAATTTACGATGAAAATGAGAACGAGGTTGCCATGGAAAATATTGATGACAAAACGAATGTCACAACGATTTTGGAAATTCAAGGTATTAAATGTTCTACGCGTTGCTTTCAAGTTGAATTAGAATTAAAACAAATGATGGTAATGAATCCTGCGGATATGTTTCAGAAATGCATTATTAAAGGTCTGGGTAAAAGTCATAGTGTTAGCCATACTAGCACCAGTACTATTGAGCAACCTGTAGATCGGGTACATAAACCACATATAGAAACCGATGAAAATATTATTTTAGTAGAAACAATCGAACTGCCAAATGATGTTGATGCTACAGTTGAAATTGATTTAGATGATGAGGATGGTGAAAATAATAAGAATGGTGAAATTGACAATCATGGTGAAACTATACTCGAAGAAGAGAAAACTATGGTCGAACCGGATAAAAATCCAAATGAAATGCAAGAAGTAGAATTTAATTTAGAAGAATTAAAAGACGCAGGCGAATTTCAAATCAAAAAAAGAAACGATGTTTATTATGAAATGTACAGGGAGGCTAGGCGAAAGGCTAAGATTGCCCGTGATTTAGCACTTTCGTCTTATTTAGAAGTAAAGCGTATTAAAAATACTTACATGTTAGATGATTTGAAAGATAGCGATGAAAGTGATTTAGAAATGAATGATGAGGATGATGATGATGATAGTGATAGTGAAGATAATGAGGAAAACGAGAAAGATAAAAATGAGCAATCGAATCTTTAAAATAGATTGTTTGTTTTTGAATGACGATAACTATTTTAGCAATTTCAAAATATTCTCCAATATTTCAAAATATAAACACTTTATCTGATAAATAATTTTATCACCCGTTTATATAAACAGATGTTTGAAAGCGTTGCCAATTCCATAAAGAAGTTTTTACCCAAAGAACAGGGACCCCTTTACTTTTTAATTATTGTTGTTCTCCTCGCGGCATTATACTTTTACTCTGGTTCCAAGTCAAACGTATTTGATAGCATGCATACTGGTGCGTATGGAGAAACTGCTTCAACTATGCCCACTGGTCCAACTATGCCTACCCAGCCTTCTGGTTCTACCATGCCTTCTAGTACGCCTTCTGCTCAAATGGGTGGATATGCTCTCCAGCCCGTTGCCAATCCCCAGGATTTACTTCCCAAAGATATGAATAGCCAATGGTCTGCCCTTAATCCTGCCGCTATGAACCAGGGTGATATCTTAATGCCCGACCTTTTACAGGCTGGTTACCATATTGGTCTTGATACGATTGGTCAGACCCTTCGTAACCCTAACCTCCAGTTACGCTCAGACCCCATTATTACCAAGGCTGATGTTGGACCCTGGAACCATAGCACGATTGAGCCTGATTATGCCCGTGTCCCCCTTGAACTTGGTGGTAAATAATCGATTCATTTAGTAGATAAAAATAACTATTTATTATAGACAGACGATAACGATTATAATAAATAATGAAATCACAAATATCTGAAACAACTTTTCCCAATGGCTTTCGACTTATTTATGAAGAGTCCAAAAGTTCTCTTCCAATTACCACAATATATGTGTTTTGTAATTTAGGTGCGATTCATGAGACAGAGGGAGTGCGTGGTGCGTCTCATGCCATCGAACATATGTGTTTTAAGGGAACTAAAAAAATCCCGAATACTAAGGCAGTATTTCGCGAATATGACAAAATTGGTGCTTATTTTAATGCTTTTACTGTAAAACGTTATACATGTTTTACGATAAAATGCGATAGTAATTATGCCCAAAATAGTATTGAAATTGTTGGTGATATTATGATTCATTCGAAATTTAGTAGAGCAGATTATGCGAGAGAATTACCCGTAGTTGTAGAAGAAAATAACAACAATTTTAATAGTGCAGAATATTTGATTTTTCACGATATGTATCGGCAGCTTTATCAGGGAACAGTATATGAAAATCCGGTAGATGATTTGTCTTATCATGAGAAGGGTAACTTAGAATATGATGATGTGGTAGCATTATATCATCGGCATTATCAACCACAAAATATGATTATGAGCGTGGTGTCGGATTTACCGATGCATCATATTTTGCGATTTTTGAAAGGATCGGATTTTTTGCGACGTCAAAAAATCGTTGACCAAGCTTTTTCTACTATTCCTTTAGTTCCTGTGATTTACAAAGGTCTGGATGCTAATGTAGGCATTCAGTATAATCTTCGTGAAAAAAAGGGAATAACCAATACATTGCTGGCCATTGGATTTCGTACTTGTCCGAGAACATCAGAAGATAAATACGTGCTTGATTTGATGCGAGTTGCTTTGAGTGAATCAAGTGGACGTCTATTTGAAATATTACGTGTAAAAAATTCGGTTGTATATAGTAGTCGGGTAGAAACGGAATATCATGAATTGGGCGGTGCGTTTGTGTTTTTTTCCAAGACGGATTCGCATAAATTGATGCGGTTTCAAAAACATAAAGGGTTATTGCCATTATTTGTAGACATTGTCCGTAACTTTATTAAACACGGATTGACAGAAGAAGAATTGACCATGGCAAAAGGATTTATGAGAGGAGAACTTTTGCTCGAATTAGAAGGTCAATTGAGCCAGGTGCAGTATAATGGGGAAGAGGTATTATACGGACACTCTTCTACGGGTCATACGGGTTCTACTGGTCCTACTGGCTCTATTATTCCTTATGATGAACTTTTTGAACGTTTTTATAAACCAATACGTATGAGTGATGTGAAACGTGTGATATCAAAATATTTTGTTGCTGATAATATTTGCGTCTGTTTGGTTTCTGATAAATTGCCGACTTTAGAAATAGTGAAGAAAGAATGTGAAAAAATAGTGGTGTAATTATTTAGGGGGTTTGAACAATCTCTTTTGTATTTATTTTGATTTCATAAAAAATAAATAATATATGGATAATGTATATATTCATGATGAATTGGGCCGTTACCTTCTACGCTGCTATCCTCTTTTTTGTGCTTACCCCCTCTATCTTGGTTCGTTTACCTCCTAATGGCAGTAAATTCACTGTCGCTGCTTTCCACGCCCTTGTCTTTGCCCTTGTCTTCCACTTTACCCATAAGATGGTTTGGCAAATGAGCATGGGTATGGGCATGCCCAATGTTCCTATGCGCAAGGAGGGCATGGATGGTTTATCAGAAGAAGACAAAAAGAAAGCTGCTGCTGCTATGTCTGGTCATGCTCCTTCTGGTCCTATGTAAATTTATAACATTTATCTTGAATCAATATATTTATAAAAATTTATATTGATTTACAAACGGAGGACATCGTGGTTTAGTAAAAATATATACCGATTGTTTATAGATGAATTGGACTGTTACATTTTATACGGCTCTTTTATTTTTTATTCTTACACCCGCGGTTTTAGTACGTTTACCTCCTAAGGGTAATAAGTATACTGTCGCTGCGTTCCATGCATTGGTCTTTGCTCTTGTGTTTCATTTTACTGGAAAAATGGTTTGGCGTTTGAGTAGTGGAATGGAGGGATTTCAGGAGGAATTAACTCAACAACAGATTGATGCTTTGCAGCAGGCAGCAAAAACTGCTTGTGCAAAAAAAGGGGGAAGTTGGACTAATAATAGCTGCGACACAACCAACGCTACTTCTACTCAAAGAGATGCCATTCAAGTTGCCACTACAGGTGCTTTGGCTAAAGGAAAGGCTCAATGCATAAAACCTCTCAAGGACGGAGGATGGTGCGATACGTCTAAACAGATAAAAGATTCATCGGGCAATCTTATTGCACCAATTTGTGCGAGCGATAACACCAACGGTTGTTATTATAATGGTCCCAGAAACGCACCACCAGGTCGAGGTTTTTCTATAGGCCCCTCTATAGCAACTAAGGATGAAATGCAAGCTTGGGGATTTGCTAATTGATTAAAATAAACCATAAATAACAACCTCTGTAACCAATAAAATACATCATATTTATATAGGAATGGATAAATATGATAGTTTAGGATATTTTCTAATCGGATTTGTACTCACCGTATGTATCTATGTTTATTTTCAAAATTCCGATGAATTTCAATTAAAATGTATCGTAAGTCACGTAGATGGAAATAAATATTGCGTACGTGAGCGTAAGAAGCTTCAGGCAGCTGCGGACCTATTAGCAACCATCACCGAAAAATGCAAAAACCTCGTCGAATATGTCGGTCAGAAATATCCTAACCAACCAAATGTCAAACGCTTAGTCGCTGGATATAATCCACAAAAAATATCAGAAACCCTCCCTACTAGTTCTTATACGGCATATAGTGAAAACAAAGGCGAAAAATTAGCGTTTTGTCTCAATAAATCTAAAACGGAGAACGAAAATCTCATTGACGAAAACACCCTCATGTTTGTAGCGATTCACGAATTATCACACATAGCGACCGAATCTATCGGTCATAAGAGCGAATTCTGGGAGAACTTCAAATTCTTATTGGAAAAAGCCAAGGAAGCCGGTATTCATAATCCCGTCGACTACAAAAAAGAGCCCAAAGAATATTGCGGGATGAAAATTCACGACAGCCCCTACTATGATACATAACCGCTATGTTGATTTTGCGTAGAATTCGTTTTCGATTTATAATATTTCGTCTCTTTCTTTATTTCATTAAGTGTATGTTCCATATTTTTTAATTCTTCCAAGACAATATGATTAGAGTTGAACGAATTAGGTTTCTTTGAATTCGTGTTACGTTTATTAATTCTACGTTTCGAAAAATGGATCCCCATTAAATATATAAAGCATAATCGGTTTATATATTTTTACTATTTATATATTTTGATCATTTATGAATCACTTATGAATCACTTATGAATCATGGTCGATCCAACAGTATACCATAACATCACTGAAACGGCACTACCTAAAGCAAACCCATGACCAGCCATTAAAAGGGATTTCTCAATCAAGTAGTAAAACATGAGAGGCATGATAACAAATGCTAAAACAATATAGAATACCATGATGGCAACAAACTTTTGGAGATTCGCGTCCATTTTATAATATAACCACAGAGAAAATAATCGTCTGTCTTTTGTCTTTTGTCTAAATTGTTTGATTATTTTTTTTAATAATTGAGCTAATATCTAGTTTTATTGGTACACAAGGTACAATTTTACAATTCGAAATATCTTGTGAACATGTTCTCGAAAACACATAATCGGGAACTTGTTTCCCCGATGTTAGCACAGGAGTTTGTTCATACCCACCATCAACCATACGCTGGCAAACCTGTTTATAAAGTGTCAACACATCGATTTGATGATGACTTTCTCGTAAACATTCATTTAAGGCATTCGAAAAAGCCCCAACACCCTGATTTAAATCACGACTGAATTCGTCCGCACTAGTTTGGCTATCTTTGCATCCACTTAATGCAAATATATTCGGACTCATTTGACCATTTTGACCATTTTGACCATTGGTTTCATTGTTTTCATTATAAACACCTTCTAAATTTGCCGCATCAATGGTCCAAGGAAATTTGCAAATATTCCCACTATGACAACAATCAAATATCAATACTGTTTTACACTGTGGGTCAACGGCTTTTAAAATCTCGTATAGAATCTCCTCACTAATAAATCCTACGGTTTGATAATCAAGCGGAACGATGACATCATCCAAATCATTTATGTGATTATTATTTTGTACGCTTATTTGAGAACCATGTCCACTATATTGTATCCATATTTCGTCTAGATTAGGACTTGAACCAATTATTTTTTGTAATTCACAAATAATGTTCTGGTGATTAGGACAAGTACTTTGATTATCCAAGTCATCTCGCAAAACTGTAATGTCTGACGAATCATAATCATATGCATCAATAAGCATATTTTTGGCAATAACGATATCATCAATACACCCATTCAGCATAATTTCTGGAATAGAAATATAGTTAATACCTATTAACAATGCTCGTTTTTTACTATTTTTTTCCTTTTTTTCATTTTTTATTAGTGTACCATTCATAGTTTTGATAAGATATATACAGATAGAAATACTTACAAAAATAATGGGTTAATGTATATATGGAGGGTAGAATCGTAATCCCAGGACAAGATATTTATAAAATTTGTATTTTAGATTCAAATGGAAAAGCTAAGCGAATCATTGTCTATAATGGAACAAATGCCGAATATCCCATGACAAAAGATGATGAAATATTTAGCGAAGATGAAAAAATCCGCCTAGGACTCGACCAACCAGATATCCAATGTTCTCCACAACAAATTCACAAAGATGATTCAATTCGTATTATTAAAAAGAAAATCATCCAAGAACTAGGGAAAAACAACGTATCTTATGAAGAATTATATTTATTCTCTGGACAAAACAATAAATTACATTTATTAAAGTCCTTTTTAGAAATGACTGGGCAAGGCAAAGCCGATTTTACGAAGCATATGGCAGGCCAATTCCTATTTAATATTTTGAATGACCCAGCTATGGATAAAGTTACAGCTTTCACTGAAAAAATAAATAAAGATGTCTATTCCTATGATGATTTTGCCAAAGAGTTCAAGTCAGTCGATGATTTGTATACCATGTTTGTTGCACTCGGTAGAAAGTTCTCTCAAACCACCGATTTATTATTTTCAGGAAATCCGTTTGATATTTTACCTACACCCGAATTGGCCTATATACCTTCATCAAAAAATACTCTTGATGCTTTTGATAACCACTTATTATTAAATTATGGTAATTTGCAATATAATACAATTTATGTATGTTTAGCCGGAGATGTTCTCAAATATGCAGCGGAAGTAGCAATCGGAGAAGAATATATGATATCTCTATATTATCCTTTATTAGAAAAGCAAGGCGTCACTTCCAATGCGGCGTTAATAGAAAACAAAGAGGAACTTATAAAGCAAACCCAAGAAATAATGAAAGAAAAGACCATGAAAATCTATGACGTGATTGACCAGTTTTATGATATTTATTATAGTCGAACTAGTGAGATTCCCTATCTAGAAAAGGGCATTTCATCCTTTGAATTTGTTCTCCATCCTGAGTTTAAAACGCTGTTACCCCTAGATATTATCTTTAAACAATACCATGCTAAAAAACATGTTCCCTATATTAAATATATTCAGGGTGGACGTCAAGAACCCATTTATCGTTTATATTCTACCCAGCGTACACGTAATGGCAAGAAAATTCCCTATTTACCAAAAAATCAAATTATGGCCTTATCTAAATTATATAGTGGCGGACGTTCTCGAAAGGTAACGCTATTTATTCAACACGAACAAGCTACGATTTTCTTAGAGTTTGAATATAACGGGAATATAATAGTGCGTTCCGAGTTAAAACGTCCTATTCCGATTCGTGAAGTCAATGAATTATTGATGACATTGGTAAATCCAGAAATTCAAATTATTAACCATTTATTAGAATCGAATGGCTACCTTCTTCAACCGTTTGGTAATTTAACAGATGATAATCTGGAAATTTTGAGTATGCAATATGGTATGACAATTGACTATAAGATAGATATAAAAATGGCAGAATATATAGATTTCTTATCATGTGCTTTTGAAATAATAGATAAAAATATAGATAAGGGTGCTATGTTGAAATTTAAACGTGTAGAAAATTACCGGCGTATGGATGCCATGGCATCGATGATAACACAGGCATTCAAACATAATGACAATGATAAAAATGTCATTGAATTATTAAAAGTCAACTTTTTATTATCTGAGGAAGAGGCTTTGGGTAAATTACGTGATTATTTGAGTGAGCATGTTCGTATTGGTGGACAGTTTGTGAATAAATCAATCAATATTGCCGAGAACCCGGGATTTCCAGTAATTTTACGCGTAGTGCCATTTGAGAACAAATTGGCCGTAGAAATAAAGGAGATAAATTCAATTGATTTCTTAGATGTTCTCGATATTTATCTAGATAGTTTTCTACGGATTACTCAATATCCGGATACGACAGTCGTTACTAAGGCAAAATTATTGGAGATTTCGTCTACTATAAGGAAAGTAGTAGATACTCCGCATGTTGAAAATGTAATCGTTCAAGCTGCTGCTGCTACAAAAGTAGTTGATATCCAGCCATTTCAAATTCAATTCGATTCAGATGATATCGATTTAGAAGAAGAAGAAATGGGCGGAATTTTGTTTGAAGAAGAGGAAGACGAAGAGGAAGGTAAACACGACGAAGATCAAGGAACGGGTCAAGGAACGGAACAAGCTACGGGACAAGGTGAAGAAGATAATTATAGTCAAGGCGATGATAATGATGGTATCTTATTTGAAGAAGAAGATTCGCCCGAACAATCAGTCTCATCACAAACAAGCCAGAGTGACTTGGTCAGTCGCTCTAAGCAGCTCGGTGGCGTCAATATGTTTTTTAAACGTATGAAAGAAAAGGACCCCGAGCTATTTTTGATTCGCAAAGAGGGCAATTTTGGTGCCTATACAGGAATTTGTCCATCTAATATTAGTCGTCAACCTGTTATTTTATCAGACGAAGAAAAAAAGGAAATCGACGAAAAATATCCGGGTAGCTACGAGGTAGCTTTGCCATATAGTACAAAACCTGATAAAAAATTCTGGTATATATGTCCGCGTTATTGGTGTGTAAAGACGAATCGGCCGATGACCAAAGAACAAGTTGACCGTGGTGAGTGCGGTGGAATAAAGCAGCCAGATAAGAAAAATCTAGTCGAATTCACTGATGAAAAGGAGCATAAAGATAAAGAGGGACGCTATCGCCAACATAGACCCGGCTTCTTAGAAAAAAACAAACATCCTAATCCCAATTTTTGTTTACCGTGTTGTTTTAAAAATATGAATTCGGATAAACAGATAAGACGACGTGAGGAATGTAATATACCAGATAACATCTTAAGTACTGGAAAAGAAACTGATGAAAAAGTAGTAAAACGGCTTGTTACAAAACCAGGAACGTTGATTGATAAAATACGGAAATATTTAAAGGACTATGGTAAATTAGATAAACCCGCTATTCAAGCCAAACTAGATGAGTATGAAGATCGTGAATATGAACTGTTGGAAGAAGTAGAAGAGGAATATAAAGTACAGATTGATGCCACTAAAGAAAGAGATGCGGAATTTAATGAGTCGCCTAGGGCAAAAACTGAAAAAAAGGTAAAAAATGCCTATCATGTTCTCAATTTTGATAAATTTCCCATCAATCAACATCGCTGGGGATATTTGCAACTATCCCTTGAGTTATTTTTACATACCGATAATTCTACTTCAGCTACTAAAAATAATCCCGCTATTTTAAAACCCAATGAACGCCCGCTACTTAGATATGGTATTGAACAATCCCGGCATCAATCATTTGTTGGTTGCTTAGCAGATATTTATACCTATTATAAACCCGGGCCCGCACCTACGATAAAAGAAATGCGTGAAATTATTGCTACTGCGGTAACATTAGATATCTTTTTAAAGGCACATAATGGTTCACTAGTTTCGGTTTTCCAGCCTCCTGGTATATTTAAAACAGTGAGCGATTTGAGCGTAGAAAAATATCGTGATACTGCGTTTTACAAAAGCTTTCAGCCAGCTGACTTTGAGATACCTGCTAAAAATAACTTTTTAAAATATACAATCGTATCATATGAGAACTTTTTGAAGTTTTTACGGGATGATGATTCCTTTATAGATCATACGTATTTATGGGATATTGTTACCATGAAAGAAACCGAACTTTTTTCAAATGGATTAAATTTGGTTATTATGGAAATAGCTAATAATGACGTGACAGATAATGTAGAATTAGTTTGTCCGACCAATTCTTATTCTGAGCAGGCATTTGATTCTAAAAAAGGAACCGTATTATTGATAAAACGCGAGGAGTTTTATGAGCCAATTTATCGGTATGGCAATACGTTTTATGAACCTAATACTAATACGAGGAATCAAGCCGTAAAAGTATTTCAGAAAAAGGATACCCCCGCGAAATTACTCGATGTTTTTGAAACCATTCGTCGCAGCACCAATGCCAAATGTAACGCCCAACCTAGTATTAAAAAATATTCAAGTAACCAAGGAAAAGTAGTTGTATATGAGTTTAAAGAGAACCTTCCTGCTAAAACAGTTCACGATTTGTTGAAGCAATATGGATACACCATTAAAAGTCAGATTATGAATTATCGAGGCAAAATAATTGCTCTTATGGTAGTAAATAATGCAGAAGACCCCGTGGCAGTTTATATTCCAACCTTTCCTTCAGCAATTGTCGATGGTCTCGAAAGAAAATATATTGATGATGTGATTTGGCTTCCCTATGAGACCACTTTTAATAAATTAAAACAGATTCATGAAATAACAAATGGCGAAGTACGATCTAAGCCATTTAAACGCGTAGTTGAAGATGGGATTATTGTAGGTATTATGACAGAAACGAATCAATTCTTGCAAATTGCTGAACCATTTGAGAACAATGATGTTGAAAAATATGGAGCAGATAATTTTATTGAAATTGTTACAAAACGAGGCACTGCGGAATCTGGTGAAAAACCTTCTACCGCCTATTATAATAAATATTATGAAATTGATAAACAGCTAGCAAGTCAAGATAGCCCAGACATGCTACGTATTCAAACCATTCGAAATATTTCTTTGGAAACCCAGTTTTATTTGGCATTCCGCATAAAACTCCGCACAATATTGAATGATTATACCAATAAGGAAATTCGCCAACAAATTGTCGATATTATTGAGAACCCATCTTATTCTTATTTTTCAAAACTGAAAAAACTAAACGAAAAAATCGAATTATTGATGACGGACCAAGTATCTTTTGTTGAAATCGCAGAAGATGCTCTTCGTGGTATGTCGACATTTATTTCCCAAGGAGATATCAAAACGGTTTGTTTTTTAAAAAACGGTGCAATATGTATTCCAACAAAAAATTTGACGAATGGGCAAGATAATCACGTTCTTTATTTTAATCGTATTTCTGATGAGCTTTTGCGTTATAATCGCATTCGCCTTTTTTTATTAGAACCCAAACGATATTTGAATGTTACGGAAGTTGATTATTCAATTCGTGATGATGAAATTGTTTTATTACAGTCTATTTTGTATGGTAAATATTTTGATGATTTGCTCCCATTTCATATGAATGAGTATATACAAAACATTAATTTTGATACTGCTAACCCTGCAATGACATCGGAAAGATATAATAATAAGGTATCATTAAATGAACAAAATCAATGTATAGTCGAAGTAATGCCAGTTATGGTTTCAGAAAGTGGGAAACCTTGGCATACTATTTTTCCAAAAAGTGTGAAAGAAACTGTATTTCGAAATTCAGATATTTGCAGTTTTGATATTCTTGTTGAAGTTATAAAAAAACATCTGAATCGCGAGGAAACCGTGGAATCAATCAAAGTCGAATTAGTAAAAATATATGAAAGACACCGTATTTTGTATGGAAAAAACATAAATACATTATTGGCAAATCAGGGAAAATTTAAAAGCATCGATATGATTTTAAAACAGCGACTCACGTACGAAACTATGATTATGAACGATTCTTATTTTTTATCTAATTTGGATCTGTGGGTTTTGGCGAGGTTCTATGATTTACCAATTGTTCTCTTTTCATCTAACAAAATAGACAATATGGTAGAAGGCATTGATTGGATGATTTTAAATGGTCCATTAGACGCAAGCTTTTATTTTATACGGTGTAATGGTATCAAAAATGGGGAAATTAGAGAGGAGTTTCATTTACTTTCTGAGAAGTTTTTGTTACATGAATTGGTTGGATTAGAGGCACCTTTACCAAAACAGATTCAATCATTTGACGACTTTCTGAAATCTTTGGTTGCTTTCAAATTAGTTGTCCGCCCCTAGTCCTCTAATCCGCAGTGAGCTTCGCGTGGCCTGGACATTTTCTGCGACTACGGGCAGCTGAGCTTGAACAACAACTGCCTGCTCAATGTTGGTGTCACGGACCAGTGCCTGGATAGCCATGCCACCTGATCTAGTGAGCCAAGTTGATGAGAACGTCGGTGAGCCATGGAGACGCCAACCCTCTGATAAATAGTGGTTCACATGTTCATCAAATGCTTCCAGGTTTTTTGTGAAATTCCAATCTGCCATTTCTTCGCCACGAATGTCCTTGGCAAACCGATGCCAAATTACATAGACGGTGAAGAATTCTTGCACTTGTGCTGCTGCCATTTTGCCCTGTGGAATTTGCTTGGTTTTTACATGTACATAGTTTATAAAAAAGTTATTCAATTTTTTATCAACTTTTTTCACGTTTTATTAGTGGTTTTTTTATTTTTTCCATTCTTTTTTGTTCATTCTTTTTTGTTCATTCTTTTTGCGTTTATCGGGAATCGAACCCGAGGATCCAGCTTGGAAGGCAGGTATGTTACCATTACATCATAAACGCAGCGGGGGCATTCTTTTTATTAATTCTTTGTGCCAAATTATTGCATAATTCTTTGTGCCAAATTATTGCATAATTCTTTTCCGAGTTACCTGAATCGAACAGGTGACATTTTGATATCAATAAACCACTACAGTCAAACGCTCTACCAACTGAGCTAAACTCGGACAAGGGTAATAAAAAGAAAGTCCCCAATAGTATTAAGAAAACGATTCTATATTGTTTTTCAACAAAATACTTTTTTTGTAATTAGACTCTGTAGTTTTTCAATTACAATTGTAACAACAATGTTGCAGCATAAATGCAGTCATTTTAGGAATTTATTATAAACTAATAATTATATAATGACACAACCGTCATTAACTAATGAACAACAAACGGAAATTTCCAACTACATAAATGCATTACGATTAAAACATCAAGCCCCTGCAATACTATGGGATAATAAAATTTATACTTTTTCACAAAAATGGTCAGCTCATTTATCTACAAATAATTTATTTCAGCATAGTGGAAACAAGGATTATGGAGAAAATTTGGCTTATTTTCAGGGATATGGAACTGATATCATGGTTTTATTAAAATTAAGTGTTGATTCTTGGTATAATGAAGTATCAAAATATGATTTTGCTAATCCTGGATTTTCTAAGAGCACGGGTCATTTTACATGTTTGGTTTGGAAATCAAGTTCGAATTTCGCCATGGGTATCACAATTGATATGACTAGCCAGACCGCAATTATAACTATGAATACTTTTCCACCAGGTAATGTTGTGGGACAATTTCAAGATAATGTTTTTCCGCTTTCTTTGCCTAGTCCTAGTCCTAGTCCTGTTCCTAGTCCTATTCCTGTTCCTAGTCCTCCTGAAATAAATATAAATCGCACAATCATCAGTGCCCTCTATAATATTGTTTATTTGATGAATTCCAAACAAAATAAATTTTCTATCATCTATGCTATAAATAATATTATTTCTACCTACTCACAATATTTAACACAGCCTACCATCAGTGCGTTACAAAATCTCATTTATTTATTTCAAGTAAATTCATCAAGAATGACGATTGTCCATTATATAAATTCTATAATTATGAGCATTCAGTCGACCATATAAAATAATAAAAACATAAAAAAATTATTATTATTTGCTGCTTCAGCGATTAAAATCCAATATCATAATTATCATCTTGGTTATCTACTACATTTGGCTGTTTAATCGTAGATAAATTATTCTGAATCTCAATATTATTCTTGGAACAAACATCGGTTCGATCCTCTGCAAGACCAAACATTTTCTCAATCTCTTGCTCTTTGTTCCGAATATCTACCTCTTTATCTTCCTGGTTCTTCATCTGTTCCATATCTAAGATGAGTTGGAAGCAACCTGTACCAAATACCCCCATCTGGCCCATCATCACATTCGCGGATACACCACGCATGTGGTCAAAATCAGCATGTCTAGAAGCAGTCAATAGCACTTCTGTATGCACCTCGAAGGTTGACTTAGAAATCGGACCAATATCATCATTCAAAATACCAGATCTGAAAATCGAAACCATATTTTGAGTAGATGACATTCTATCACATAACAAACTGAGGTGGTGATAATTAATATATACACCACTGAACTCCATGACTTCATTCAATTCGTTATAAATAGTTTGTCTAGCTGCCTCTATCCCGAGGACATCAAATATTTCTTTGATATCATTACTATATGTCCGCGTCGAATCGATAAAATCAAATGCAAGTACATCCATCAAGTTAGTTCCTGTCGTATCAAGAATCCAAATATCCTTTTGAGCATATTTGCCCTCATCCTTTACAACTGCGTTTTGAAGTTTACGCGGAATCACATTCTTTATGCCTTGAATGCCACGAAGAACAATGTTATTTAATAGCGTCTCCTGGAAATTACGTAACATATAAATCTCATCGGATTGATCAAGGGTATCTGGTACGCCTCTCTGTTTTTTACTCTTATTTAAAATACTGCTATTGAGGCGGATTCTGAAGACAAGATTTGTCGAATTATAATCAGAATATACACATGAAATGTCGTTTCCGTGACTATTGCTAATGGCAAAATGAATATCATCCATCGTGATATTTTTATCGAGAAGTGTCTCTGCGTCAAGCTCTAGGCGAATAATCCACTTAGACTTTTGTGCAGTTGGGTCAATCGACTGCTCCAAACACTCTTCAACCATTTCCTCGAACTCATAATATTGCTCAATCAATAGCTCGTCTCCGAGAATTGTTGTTGCTTTATCGTTCGGGTCAAAGCAGATTTTTACGGATTTGATTAAATCAATTAATTTGGTATGTTCCAACATATTCGCATACTGTGTTGCCTTGTCCTTGTTAGTTTCGTCCAATGGTTTCAAGTGTACGGTCAAAGAAGGGTTCTTAGGATTTTTAGTTAATCTGAGAATTTCCTCAATACGTGGCACACCACGAGTGACGTTGGATTTCGAAGCCACACCACTCAAATGGAACGTGTCTCTCAAATTGAGCCCGTTCATACAGTCAAAATTTCGCGTATCTTCGACTGTTAAGTCATATGCATAATTTGTTGTATTAGATACTTCTTCGATGGAAATAATCTGGTCAAATTCAATATCTTCAAACCGATTATCACGGTCTTCCATGACCACTTGTCCATCAATTATATTTGGCACTTTTAAATCAGCCATACAATATTCATATCGGAACGTTTCAGACAATAACTGCTGGCACTTAGCTTGTTTTTCTTTGGGTTTCATGTTCAATAATTTGGCTAGTTTTTGTCCCTGCTGATTTGCTACAACAAGTTCATAATGCTGTTTGATGTTTTCTGACAGAGTTCCGCGATTATTTTTTTCTACTTTGGTAGGTTTATATATTTTTCCATTGATTCCTAGATTCTTTAACATGATTTGAACGTCTAATAACAACGTATACGAAACAGAAGTCATTCCAATGTTTTCTACTCTCATGCTTCCGTCCTTAGATTTGCGTTGATGAACACATCCGTCTCCGCCAATATACGCATCTAAGAAACCGAGAATACATTCTTTATTCGAAAACACGATTTTCTCAGAAACGAACTTGTTGTGGCTCAAATTTCCGCAAAGACTAGATAAAATCCTGCATAATAGAGTATTATAAATACGAATGTCCTGACTCATCCACCCTTCTTGAATTTTGTTTTTGTTAGAATAAATTTTAGTAATGATATTGTGTTTTTCGCACCAGCTCTCAATGGGTTTCAAATAATCATCGTCGTTATTTGCAATCGAAATCTGATGTTTTGTCATGCATCCTTCGGCACAATATGCACCAACTAGATATCCAAATTCGTAATCTAGAGGAATATTTTCGGGAATTTCATAATCACAACTGTTGATAAGCTTCATATATACACAATTGGACTTAATCTGCTGTGCCTTATTTGATGCTCTTCCACATCGCGAATTTTCATTAAATAGTATGACGACGGAATCACTTCGAGCATGGGGCAAAGTAAATGTTTTATTTGCGTGCTTTGACCACCAATGGTGTTCGTGCATGACCGATTTTGCCTTTGCTAGTTCAGAACCATACAAATAATCGCTCGTAGGCAAGATTTCACGAAGATTTAAATCAAATTGTTCCGTATATTCAAGAGCCTTTTTAGAGACCGGGAGATAGTCCCCAACCTTCAAATCCTTACCATTTACGCCTTGAATTTTACCATCAATTAGCTGGAGAAATGATTTTGCTTTCGTAGCAGTGACTTCGCGATTGCCCGCAGTCTTTACTTTGAGCATTGTATTTGTCCCATCCTCATTCACGACTGGATGTTGAGTGACAGCTTCAATTCTACGCCAAACCGTTTGACCATCTTCAGTTGCACCAGGAACTTCATAAAATTCTGAAAGCTCAGCATATGTCGTATCCTTGTCTGCCATATAATCGATTTTTGCACAGGTTTCAATTCCCCATTTAGTAAAATCGCCAATCTGAACTTTCTTAATTTCCTTCTTGGCATTGCGAACCAATATTTCAGTCTCATATGTTACTGAGTTTAGCGTAAGTTGTGTAGTAGGTTCACCCGTACTCTGGCCAGCAACAACACCAACCATTTCACCAGGATGAACTATTGCTTGTTTATATTTAAGAACGACAGTTTCTAAAAGCATAATCAAGGCTTTACGATGGAAACGCTTATTGATTAACAAATCCTTCGGCGTCAAATAGAAATAATACAATGCCTCGAATAATTGTGTCGGCGGAACATAAGTTAACCGATTCAGTTTCTTGAAATAGTCATCTATCAAATCAAATGCTTCTAGTGGACTAATATCAACAATTGAATTCGCGTTTAAGTTGAGTTGCCCCTGGATATTCGCAATTATATTTTGGAATGCCACGGGCATTTTAACAGTATTGTCGCTCTTATTTTTAAATACAGCTTCGATAATATTCTTTCTTGCCTCTATCATTTTTTCAATATATTTTTGACATCTCGCATTTGTTTCGGGTCGCTGCTTCTTTACGCGAGTAATAGTGCCCTTGGTATAAACTTCCATTAAATCATTATGCTGGTCATTAGAACCAACAATATCATAATGAAGGTAGATATCTTCGGTCGTCATGCCAACCAAGGGAATTGATTGATTTTCTACGCGGGTAGAATCGAACCCATCATCCCCGTACGCAAATTGGACAATACGCCCCTTATTATTACGGACCGTCATATCATACTCAACCTTCAGATCTTCAAGGCCTTTAATAAGTCGCCGCTGGATATATCCAGTCTGACTGGTCTTGACAGCCGTATCAATAAGACCAATACGACCGCCCATAGCATGGAAGAACAATTCGGGTGCAGTAAGTCCAGAAATATAAGAATTCTCAATAAAACCACGTGCACTTGGGCTATCATCAAACTTACTAAAATGCGGAAGTGTGCGGCTATCAAACCCATAGGGGATGCGTTTTCCGTCTACGTTTTGCTGACCTAGACACGAAATCATTTGGGAAATATTAATAGGACTACCTTTTGAGCCAGAGTTTACAATCATGACGAAACGGTTACTCTTATTGAGAGATTTGCGACCGATGCTACCTGCCTGATTGGTAGCTTCGTTCAAAATATTATTAACGCTTTGTTCAAATTGAACCATATTTGTTTTTGCCGTATTGTTTTCAAAAATGCCTAGATGCACCTTTTCAATGAGTGACTGGACTTCCTGCTTTTGTTTTACAATTACCTGAATAATACTATCCTGGGTTTTGCGGTCAGCAATAAGATCGCTAATACCAACACTAAATGAACTAGATTTCATATATTCCGTGACAACGTTTTGTAGGTCATCGATGAAATTTGCTGCCTGCATGTTTCCGAAATCGTTGAAAATACGATGAATAATGCCTTTAGATGTAGAGGCAAGTACGGACTTTTCCATTTGACCGCGAATATATTTTCCGTTTCGGATTTCCAGGACATTGTTGGAGTCCTTCATTTGATCCTTATCATCATCGAATAAGCTTGTCTTATATTTGAGAGTGATCGGTGATAATATTTGAGAAAGGATATCAAAATTAGATACGGACTTACCTGCTTCTTTGAGTGCATTTACGTCTACTTTTGGGAACATCATAAGTAGATTCATTGCCTCTTTTTGTGTAAAATTAATATTAGGTCTGGTAAATCGGTAAGAACCAAGAAGTGAATCCTGATAAATACCGATAATTGGCACGTTGGCTGTGGGCGTAATCATTTGGTATGGAACCGCCGCCAAGTGTTTTAATTCTGTTTCTGCCAGGATGTTCTGTGGCATGTGCATATTCATCTCCGATGAAATCCCCAAAGTTTCCCAAGGGGGTGGATCGTACCTTAAGCATGTTCGGGATGGCTAATCCTTCATTACATACCGACGTCTTACCGATCTCTGAGTGGTTATCTTGCCCTACCAAAACGGGTTTAGATAATCTCACTGCGGATTGCCCAATCCTTCACATTATTACCATTGGGGTTGGCTATTAACCAAGTTCCTCTAACGTGTTTCCAAGTTGGAGTGGTAGTGAAGGCTCTAAGGGGTTTCCCGCATCCAGACGTCTTGCCAAACGGATTTTCAAAGTACGGATAAACTCCAAGGCAGAGTTTCTACTTTGTTCCAGGGATATATGGACACCACCAAAATCTGCCTTTTTTCTTTCAATAAAGACATACCAACCGTATTGTTCATCATCCCGGTTTAAAGGATGAATGTATTTTTCTATGTTATCGTCAATTTTAGTAATAGAGTCGAATCGAGCAATCTTTTTATCTTCAAAATACTTTATTACTCCATTCGATACTCTCTTCTTACTTTCGTCACTATGAGCAAAGACAGTTCCACCAATTTTAAGATTATAACCATTTGGAAAAACACTGTTGTAGTGCTGTATGTAGAAGGTTTCGCGTTCGTTTGCATTTTCGATAGTGCAATTTTCAATCAATTCAACCTCAAAATTATCGACTCCATGTTTTCGAATGGAATTGTTCAAATAATGACATTGATTTTTTTTTGATGAAAATGCTTCTGAAATATGACAGCGAAATCTTCGTTGGTGTCCGTATGGTCTATATCTTTTATGGTTTAAAATATGTGAAACTGCTTGCCCAATGTAAACTTTTTGATTGACTAAATTTCTGATAACATAGATTTCGCAATAACGGTCGGCCGGATCGTCTAAAATTGTGTCTTTGTTTGACGGATTTGGTTGGTTTGATGGTTCCATCTTATAATATATCCTGAGATTCTTTTAAGTCCATTTGACTAGATGGTTATATCAGTTTATGACTTGTGCCTAAATCACAAAACTGGTAGACATTACACTGTTTTCCCCAAAAAGTCTTGTCTACAACTTTTTGGGCATCCACCTGTTGGAGACAAGATTTATCTCCATCGAAGTCGGCATTGTAAGGCTTAGTGCAGCCAACATTCATTCGAAATGTATCACCTCGCTGCATAACCTTTACTATGTGACATAACATACTCATCCTGTGCAAACTTGGCTGTCTATTAAACAAAACCGCATCACCATCCATCATGTGTCGATGAACAATATCGCCGTTTTCTAATCGAATAGATGCTCGGTCTACATATCGCAGGGAAATATTCTCTCCATTGCTCCTTTCTAAAATCTTAGCTCCGGGATAGGTCTCAGGACCGTTCTGAATAAGCTTTAAAAGGAAATCGCGGTTTCGGTCATTCACTGTAACAGGTTTCGTAATGTTCATCGCAATCTTCATTGGAACACCGAGTTGCTTGATCGAAAGATTGGGATCACCAGTAATAACAGAACGGGCACTAAAATCCACACGTTTGCCCATCAAGTTACCTCGGATACGACCATTCTTCGAATTCAACCGGCCCATAATACACTGCAACGGCCGGCCCGAACGCTGAGCCATTGGTACTGCACCTTTTACCTTGTTATTTACTATCATAGCAACAAAGTATTGGAGAACCGTAGTCAATCCTTCAATCACGTTGGGTGAGGCGTTATTTGCAATCTTATCACAAAGGTCGCGATTCGTCTTGATAATATTGCTATAAATATGCGTCAAGTCATCTTCACTACGCTGTTGAGCATCATGTTTTACTGATGGACGCATAGCGGGAGGAGGTACCGGCAAAACTTGACAAACCATCCAATCAGGGCGAGACCAGATAGGACTGAATCCCATGAAAGAAATGTCTTCATCCGAAATCCGCTTGAATATCTTCAAGATAACTTCAGGCGTTAATCGCATGTTGATTTTCTTACTTTCGTCATCACCCTCGGTCTCCATATTTTCCCAGATTGCATAAATAGTTGCCATTCCTTCGAGCTTGATTTTGTCAGGCTGTTTGCAACCACATCCATCCTCAATTGACTCACCACAACGCTTTACCTTGGAAGAGGCAGTCGTGATATAATGCCAACGGTCCTCCGCATTCATCTTCAAAATATGCTTATGCTGGTTCTTATTTACGAGCAGCTTGCTACACTTGAAGCATACGCACTTACATATTTTCATGATTTCTTTTATATGCTGGATAAAGAATACTGGGCGAGCTAATTCGATATGACCAAAATAACCAGGCGTATCAATATAGGTGAACCCATCCGTAGGACAAATGATTCCAGGCTCCAAAACACCCATTCTTGGGTCAAATAACCCACCGATTACTGGCTTATTATTTATATATGTATCACGTGACGTGACTTCTACCACGGAATTCTTTCGAATCTCTTCGGGTGATAACATACTAAATTGTACGCCAATAATTCTAGAGGGAGACTTAAACTCATTGAGTTTCATCTTTTGAGACGCCATTTCGATTGTACCTATATTATAACGTTTATATTTTTTATATCGGTTTTTCAATTTTTTGAATTTTTTGTTTTTTGTACATTCTTTGTAAACCCATATAATAACAAGTATAATAGTGTTATTATATGTTTTATCATGAATCTAGAACAATGTGCCACTATCCTGGATGATACAATCGTTTTGACTTTTACAGACCGGAACTTTATGCCTATTTTTAATATATTTTACAATCATTTTGAAAAGCATTCGTTAGATAATCTTCTCGTCGTCACTTTGGACAAATATAGTTATGAATCTGTTAGTAAGTTCGGAATTCGTACTATTTTAATTGAGTATGATTTGTCTGATAAATATTTGTTTTGGAAATTCCGACTCGACGTCATAAATCAGATTTTTCAATATTCTAAAAAAAACATTCTTCACACAGATGCGGATTGTTTTTGGTTTAAAAATATTCTTACAGAGTTAAGAAGTGAATCAACGCTAAGTTATGATTTGATTGGCCACGTGGCGTATGGTCATCCAATTCAGATAGTAGAAAAAATCGGTTTTGTTATGTGCTGTGGTTTATATTATTTGAAATACAATTATAAAAACCGAACATTTATTGATAGAATCATGTCACAAGATATATCTTACGTAGACGATCAGGTCTATTTTAATGCGTTTATTTATTATAATCATAAGACTATTTCAGATAAGGTTGATTCGCCCATTATGATGAAAGATATTGTTTTGAAAGATGGCACCAAGGTCGGAATCTTAAAAGATGCTCTTATATCGAGAACCTTTCATCCTGATTTATATTGTTTTCATCCAAATTTGGAAGATAAAATTATTTCGAATAAATTGACAGAATTGAAAAAATATATTGGGGAATTTATTGATTATTTTGGACCATTTTATTAAAAATTTCTAAAAAATTGAATTTCCATTTTTGTTTCAAAAAACATTATAAATACACCCTTTTCAACAATGCCCTCCAAAATGCAAGTTCTCCCCGATAAGAAGAAAACTCTTAGACAGCAGCAGAAAGAGCAAAAAATGGCAAAGCTCAAGAAGAATAAGCCCGACCCTGATAGTGATAGTGATGAGGACGATGACGATTACGAAACTGTAGACAGCGACGATTCTTCTTACAAGCCGCCTGCAAAGCCCGCGAAAGAGTCAAGAGATAAGGCTAAGTCAAAGAAATCTTCCAAGAAGGTTGAATCCGAGGACGAGCAAGATTCAGAGGTAGATGAGGACGAGGATGAGGATGAAGAGGAAACGAACGCGGATAAGATTGTCAATCGTAATGCTCTTCAAAAGTTCCTTTCCAAGATGTTTCCATCAAAGTATATGCAATCCAAGGTTGAAAGCCAAATTATGGATGGCATCGAAGACGGCATCAAAGAGTCCAAGTCTAAGAAATCAAAGAAGTCTAAGAAGTCCAACAAATCTGATAAGCCTCAAAAAAAGACCTCTAACAAGAAGCAACGTCGTGTTGTTGAAGTGGATGAGGATGATGAAGACTTGGAGTCAGATGAGGACGAGGATTCAGACTTAGACAACGATGATGAGGATGAGGATGAGGAGGAGGAGGACGAGGATGAGGATGAGGATTATGAGATGACTCAGGAGGAATTGGATGAGGAAAAAAAGGGATTTTATAGTATCGTATTTGCTATGGATGAGGAGGAAGCTGAAGAGGATGATTATCTCGAGGAAGATGAAGAGGAGGAGTGTGACAGTGAGGATGAAGAGGCATTTATGAAGGAAACCTACGTAAAGCCTCTTGAAAACGAATTTGTCACAGCCAATTCTAAGTCCAAAGATAAGAAGAAGAAGAGCAAACGCGATTCGAAAGCTAAGTCCGAGGCCGATGCCGACATTACAGATGTTGAGCAAGAGTATTTGGACCTTGTTGAGACTAAGAAGACACTCGCGAATCAACTCAAGAAGAAGCCTACTAGTAAAATTCTGAAGAATGCGGTGAAGGAATGCTCTGATTCAATCAAGAACCTTGTCAAGGAAGCTCGCACGAAGAACGCCAAGACCTATCATTCTCTTATTCATGGTGACAGAAAGCGTACTAATGAGATTGACTACTTCAAGAAGAAGCTTTCGAATAAGGAGCAACTCCGTATTATGAAGGACTTGAAGGAAATCAACAGTTTCATCAATATTGAGAAGCCCTACCGCTTGGCCCTTCTAGATTCTCATATGCCCGCCAAATTCAAGGCAGTGGCTCTTCAAAAGCTGAATGTTCTTCGTTCCATGGACCCTGGTGATAATGAATACTACAAAATCAAGAACTGGGTCGATACCTTCATGAAAATCCCCTTTGGTAAGTATCAGGAACTCACCGTAAACATGGGCGATGGAATTGACCGCTGTCAAGAATTTATGGAGAATGCGAAGGAACAACTTGATGGCTGCGTTTATGGTCTTGAAGATGCTAAAATGCAGATTATGCAGATGATTGGCCAATGGATATCGAATCCTGCAGCCATGGGTTCGGCAATCGCTATAAAAGGGCCGCCCGGTACTGGTAAGACAAGTTTGGTCAAGGAAGGAATTAGTAAAATCATGGGCAGGGAATTTACCTTCATTGCCCTTGGTGGTACTGGAGATGCTAGTTTCTTGGAGGGTCATTCGTATACGTATGAGGGCAGTACGTGGGGCAAAATTGTACAGATTTTGATTGACAGCAAGTGTATGAATCCTGTGATTTATTTTGATGAGTTGGATAAGATTAGTGATACTCCCCGTGGCGAGGAGATTGTCGGCATTCTTACGCATTTGACCGATACATCTCAGAATAGCCAGTTTCACGATAAGTACTTTTCGGAGGTTAATTTTGATTTGAGTAAGTGTCTCTTCATTTTCAGTTATAATGACGAGTCTAAGGTCAATCCTATCCTAAGGGACAGAATGTACCGTATCCAGACCAAGGGTTATGACGCAAAGGAGAAGACCGTGATTGCACGCGACTATCTCCTGCCTAAGATTCGCGAACAAGTCAACTTTTTGGATGGAGATATTATTATTCCTGACGAGACGATTCAATATATTGTTTCAAATGCGGCATTGACTAGTGAAGAGTCTGGCGTTCGTAATTTAAAGCGTTGTTTGGAGATTATTCATACAAAGTTGAATCTGTTCCGCTTGTTGAAACCTGATGCAAAGTTGTTAGGAAAGGATGTTGAGATGAAGGTAAGCTTTCCATTTACGGTTACTAAGAGGGAAGTAGATATTCTGATCAAGAATGAGGAGAAACAGAATCAGAGCATGTTGGCAATGTATGTATAATAAGATAATAAAAAACGGTTTAAATAAAAAAAAATAGTAATATGTATAATACTATTTTTTTATGGGCCCAGTAAACAGTTGTCATAACAATCGTACAAGTGAAACAGTTAATGAAACTGGAATTTCTGATGCTGACGTAATTCCTGATGTAATTCCTGGTGTAATTTCTGATGTGATTACGAACGAAATTCCTGATGAAAGTGCCGATGAGATTATAAATGAAAAAGCACTTCAAATGGACATTGAAATGTTATGTCGGGCAAAAACATATTTAGATTCACTGCCTTTAGTGTCACAATCACCTGATTATAAGAAAATAGTTGATCTCGTAAATTCGTATATTGAAAAAAACTGTAAACATCATATTGTTGACGACAACATTGATGTTGGATATGAGGAATCGCGGACAATTCGTTATTGCGAACTATGTTTAAAAACAATGAACTAGTATAAAACGGTAGGTTATTGGAATTTTTATCTTTTTCTCATAGTTTTTCTACCATATTTACAATGTTGCTTTTGTGAAAATCCTTTGGGGTTTTTACAATCAATGCTGCGTTTGTATTTGAGAGACCATCTTCGTTTACCCGTTTTGTTATTTGCTTTTTTCAAGGTTTTTGCTGTTTTCATTTATGTAAAATTCGATTTTATATAAATTTATGTAGAAATTATTTACTGCCAACTTGGTATTCCATTCCGCTCTGGTTTCCACCACGGGTTCTCAATAATTGTAAATGGGCATCGTCTAAGCACAACGGTCCCTTAGAATTCGATAATCCAGAACTTTTGTTGTTGCAGTTTAATCCACCTGGAACATCAGCAAATTGATCTAACTTGGCATCAACAGAGGAGGGTGTGCAGAATAATCCGTCAAACCCATATACTTTTCTGCATTCGCCTGAACTCGTATCACTATTAATTAAAAAAGGTGTCATATCATCAATAGATTTACCCTCAGACTTAGTTACGTAGTGTAAACGGTGGTGCATTTGTTCAAATCCTTCATAAGGATAATTATGCGTAAATATACTGTCCTCATTATAAGGAACAAATGTTTTTGCGGCACTCACAGTTGTAAATAAAATGACTAAAAATATTACACTTGCAATAATAACATATTGAGGATTCATATTCATAAACATATATACATATTTATAAGATAAAAATGCGGCTCTGGTTTTTACTAAACTATATATTTGTGGCCAATACTCATTTAAAAGCATTTGTTGAATTATGATATAATGTCCTCACTAAATAGTAAAGAACGCCTAGATTTGAAAAAATTAATTAGTGAAAGCAGTGATTGTACAGATAATACGCAACATATTCGAAATGTAAAACATAGTGTTTTAATTCGAAATGATATCCGAACTGTTGAAAATCTCAAGATGAAAGAACGTAAGTTGTTCGAAAACGATAAGGATGCGTTCCGAACTTTATGTGAAAAGAATGCGTCGTTTTTGAGCACCATGTATTTAGATATTTTTAATCGGCTTTTAAAAAATGAACTTGATTTGACCATTATGACTAAATTATTGACTGTTTTAAAATTAATAGAAGATGGAAAAGTTGACCAGCACGAAGGTTCAGTAATGGTAGGGAAAATATTAAAAGAACTTTATATTGATAGTGCGATTAAACATGGGGATAATTTAGATAAACAGCGTGAAGGCGAAGTAGATGGTCAGGAAAAAGCGGAACCTGTAGAAGGTAAGAAAATTTCATGGAAGGAATTTAAAAATTTGCACCCTTGAATAATTAAAATGGGGGCACAATATATAAAATAATAAAAATGAATACAAATGATTATTTTTTATTATTTTCACCAATTATTCTCGGATTGGGTTCGGCTGCCTTCATAGACAAGAAAAAAATTCCTAAAGTGAATTCTGCGTATGACCCACCAGCATGGGTCTTTGGCCTAGTTTGGCCAATTCTTTATTTATTGTTAGGTTATTCCGCGTATTTAATAGGTCAAAACAAATCTAAAAATGCGTTGACATTCTTTTTTGTCCATTTATTTTTTCTTCTTATTTGGTGGCCTATTTTTGTTTATTATCCAAACCCATTTTATTCTTCCATTACTTTATTTATATTAGCTTGCTCGGCAGTATATTTATGTTATTTATACTCTAAAATAAATATGGTTGCAGCATATTGCTTAACTCCCTATATTTTGTGGTTATTTTTCGCTACATTCTTGTCGAGCAAAACAAAGGTAAAAAATTGAAATCCTTTTTTATGATTTGTTTTTTAGAAAATCACCACAAACCTGCCTCAACAAACTGTACCATGGCACCCACGCGTCACGAAGGATTTGTCCGGGCTTTTGAAAAATTCATGGAATATGTCTATGTCTTATCTCGAAACGAAAACATGATAGAGTATACACTTACCTCTTTCACTACCAATCAAAGATGTTGTGATCACGAATATATGTTGAGAATTCCGAGAGAGTCTGTTGTCTACGATATATTATCCAATGATCCCGCTATAGAAAACTGCAGAGTCGTGCGAAGACAGGACATTCCAACCATAGAAGAAATGCGAGAACACGTTCACGACAGTTTTGCTTGCCACAGCCTCACAAAAAATGGCATAATCATGTCTTTTGTGGATATGGTAGATATGGGATTCACAGATAATGATCAAGTCAATGGAGATTTTTACGCAAAAGTAGAAGTTTGTTATCATAAGTCACATATTCCTTTTAGAATGCCACTTACACCGCTCGAAGAGAGCAAAAAAAAAATCGTAGTATTGGAAACTCGCATTAACATATTGAAAAATGAACTAGAAGAAAAACAGTTAGAATCTGACAACAACAGACGCCTCATTAAACGTGAGCGTAAACTTGCAAAAGAAAAGTATTCTAAGCTAGTTGAGAAAATGCAAATCAAAATGCGAGGATTTTACAAGGATTCTGAAAAGCCAGAAGATTGTCCGGTTTGCTACGAAGTTATTGATTCTGCTAAGCTGAAGGTTCCTGGCTGCTGGCATTTTATTTGCACAGATTGTTCGGGCAGATGTACTGTGTGTCCTATTTGCCGCGAGCAATATGTATGATTCAATATTATATTTATTAAAATATATAAATACATTTTTTTATGAATACTATAGATGCATCCGCTAAGAACTATTTCCGAAATTTATAACAATATTAAAAATGCGAACTCTCCCTGTCCATCAAGTTTGTCGAATTTTGCTATTTTAAAGCTTGCGATTGAAGACCCCACATTGAAGATTCAATATGAGAATCGCATTGAAGAACATAACGAAAAGTTTGTAAAAAATAAATTCATGGACTCGGGATTTGATTTAATTGTTCCTGGGCAAGTCGTATTTGAAAATCCATCCACGAGTAAATTTGTCGACATGAAAGTAAAGGCAGAAATGTGTTATTGTGATATTACTACAAATAAAATTTCTACGTGTGCATTTACAATTTATCCTCGGTCAAGTATTTCAAAAATGCCTCTCATGTTAGCTAATCATACTGGAATTATTGATTCTGGATATCGCGGTTCGCTCATTGCAGCCTTTCGCTCATTGCAATTTAATGCCTATACGGTAGACGCTGGAACACGTCTAGTTCAGGTTTGCCATCCGTCTCTTTGTCCAATTTATGTTGTTATGGTAAAAGAAGATGAGTTAAGCACGAGTGAACGCGGCGATGGTGGATTTGGCTCTACAAACTAATAATCTCTGTAATATATAAAGTGACCTTATTTTATATATTGGTGATTACAAATGTACAAAAACCACGTACAAGTGTATAAAGGAAAATATTACTCAAGGCCTAAATTTAAAACTGTATCAAAGGTTATAGCATTCGACCTAGATGAAACACTGGGTGCGTTTTCTGATTTAGATATATTGTGGAACATATTTAAAAACCTAGAAATTGGTGTGAATTTTAACGAACTATTAGATTTATATCCAGAGTTTTTACGATATGGTATCTTACCTATAATGGAGTATTTATACCAAAAAAAACAAACTGGTTGCTGCAATAAAATATATATTTATACTAATAATCAGTGTGATAAATGTTGGTCACAATTGATAGCAACTTATTTTGATTATAAACTAAAAACACAAGAACCATTATTTGATAAAATAATCCATGCTTTCAAAGTGAATAATAAACAAGTTGAACTATCTAGAAGTAGTCATGAAAAAACTCATATTGATTTTATAAAATGTACTCTTTTGCCAAAAACAACCGAAATTTGTTTCATCGATAATAGCGAATTTGATATGATGAAAACAGACCGTATTTATTATATTCAGCCTATCTCTTATTATCATAATTTAAAAACTACAGATATCGTTGAACGGTTTGTTTGTTCTCAAATCGGTATATCTTTTTATAAATTTAAAGACGAAATGTTTAAACAAATGGACGCATTTAAAATAGAAAGACGTGTTAATAATAAAATAGACGTTTTTGTTGCTCATAAAATAATGTATCACATTAAAGAATTTTTTTATTTGACCAATCGAAGGAATCGTACGAAAAAAATAAGGATTTCTTTGGGACGGAGGACTCGGAAGCAGTATAATTAAAAATCGGTCTATGTGTTTTTTGTAGAAATATGTTCATATGCCATTAAAATCAGTTGTTCGTCGACAGATAATTTTTGAAAGGTATAACAATCATCGAATTTATATTGAATAAATCGACCCATCGCATTTTTGCACAAAACATGTGTCCCATTATCCAAAAACTTTATGTCAGCAACTATTCCACCGTTAGTCAGCTTAGGCCCAGTATCATTTTGAATATTCATTTTGTCGTTCTTTTCATTATGTCTAATCCATCTTACGTGTTTTCCCTTATGTAATTCATGTAATAAATCTACATAACGATACCCAACCAATTTGTTACAAATTTCTTCTCTCCGCTCAATAGAATAAACTTCGCTTATCGTTTCATAAATATCTTGTGTGATGTCGCCCATTGTTTTTTCATCTAAATATTCGTTCTTTTCGTTTTCTATAGAATCTAATAACGTTTCAATGTCCATAGTTGAGAACAATTCTGGGTCTTTCAATGCGTTCTCAAAAATTTGGTGTATTGTTTCTTCATTCATTTATTATAATAATATAGTTTGAACTTCTATATTATTATTGATTTACTATTTTTTCCAGTTTAGGCGGTAAGAACCGGAACCGACTTGCCATTTCAACAAAGCCTAAATTTAATAATAAAAAGGTAGCACTTCCAAATATAACGTGTGCGTCACCCTCTTTGAAATGATGATTTCGAAAAGGATGAAACCGCAATATTAAAAAGATACAAACAAAAACCTGGATGCATATATTCAAAATGGGCAAATAATTAGCGGCAAACTTTAGAATCCCTATAAATAGAAAAACATATAAAACATGAACTAGTACGATAGAATAAATATAATAGGGAACTAACAAATCTAAAAATTTATCTATGCTATACATTAACTCCTTCTATACTTTAGAAATATATATAAAATGGAAAAATACAAAATTCTTGGAAAATTGGGAAGTGGTAAGTTTGGCACAGTTTTTTTAGGAATTCATAAAAAAACCCAAAAAAATAATGAAAATGTTGCTATAAAAATGGAAGATTTGAGAACCTCACATAAATTGTTAAAACATGAAACAACTATCTTAAAATACCTATATGACCATGGGTGTAGAACAATACCAATTGTTTACTGGTTTGGTATTTTTGAGCAATCTACGTGTTTAGTGATGTCTCTTTATGATATAAGTCTGTTTGATTTTATAAAAAAGGGAGAACCAACGATAGAACAAATTAATAAAATTATGATTGCTGCCATAGAAATACTAGATTCTATACATAAATTGTTGGTTCTGCATAGAGACATAAAACCTCAAAATTTTATGATAAAAAATAGTGAACTCTATTTAATTGATTTTGGTTTATCAACCATCTATTTGAGAGAAAATGGAGAACATGTTCCCGAATGTTCTCAAGATTCGATTATTGGAACTCCAAAATATATTAGTTTTTACGTACATGATGGACGGTTGCCTGGCGTCCGTGACGACCTAATTTCTTTAGGTTATGTGTATATGTATTTGTTTTGTAGAGAACTTCCGTGGGATGTTCTCCAAACTAATAGTTTGGATAATGAAATCTTTACGGAATTATCAATCGAGCATCCAAAAAATAAACAGCGTAAAGAGTTTAAATCGTGGGCGTATTTGGAGACAATTTGTTTAAAAATAAATTTTAATATACATAGATATTTTCAATATTGCTATGGATTAAAATATAAAGATTCACCCAATTATGAAGGTTTGCGTAACGTATTCCAATAAAATAAATCTTATATGTAGAGCGAATACATTATTTTTAAGAAACAATATAAAAACGTCACACGATATATGTTATACTGCGTTATACAATGAGTTCAACACAGGAAACGATTGCGGATACTCAGTCCTCTAGACTTCTCGGCCAGGTAAAGTGGTTTAACAATAAGGCGGGCTATGGGTTCATCACCGTAAGTGATGGCGAGCAGGCGGGTAAGGATATTTTCATTCACTATTCCACTATTCGTGTCACGAACTCTCAGTACAAGTACCTCGTTCAGGGCGAGTATGTTGAGTTTACTCTTACCAAGTCAACTGGTGAGGTTCATGAGTTTCAGGCTAGCGATGTTTCTGGAATTAAGGGTGGCTCTCTCATGTGCGAGACCCGCCGCGTAAGCCGTGCAGCTCCTTCTTCGAGTGAGGGTGGCGAGGGTGATGGACAGGATAAGCCTCGCACTTACCGCAAGTACCCCAATAACAATGGTGGCAGTAGTCGCCCCAAGGAGGATGCCGGAGAGTTTACTACGGTTCGCCGTAAGAAGCCTCAGGTGGCTCGTCGCCCCGCACCAGGACCCAAGAGTGTTCCCACGGAGTCTGCTTAAAAAACTAAATAATAAAAACAACAAAAAGTATCAGAATTAAAAAAATATAATATGTAATGAAAAAGTTATATATTATAAACCAATCTTCTTATTTTTTTCGAGTGCTACTTCTTTAAGAACATTTCTGATTATTTTATCTTCCTGTTTCTCCTGCTCTTCTTTGGATTCGGGTCCTAGAGACGAGAGCGAAATCTGGATAAATTCATTATTTTCACGGGTATCTAAATAACGGAATTCCGGATTTTTTTCTTGCCATTCAGGTAACATTTTCAAATTCTTTCTGGCGATCCGTTTTAATACATTACGTAAACGTGTCTTTTCAGCATCCTCTTTTTCCCAGTTATCCTGGTCTTTAATATAAACAGTTTCGCGTTTAATATCTGTACAATGCAATGGCCGCATATTTACGTCGAGCTGTTTTAATGCTTGAACAAAAATTCTGGTTATTCCTTGGGTGAAACCTAGCCTACCCGTTTGCTCCAAATCTGATACAGTAAGCTTGAGTGATTCGACAAAATCTGCGATATTTAATGCATCTTTACATTCTTCGTTTAAAAACACATTTAAATTAAATTGATTATTCATCGTATTGTTCGTGGTAGTAGTATTATTGTTGTTAATAACAGTTGTCTGCTTTGATAACTCGACTAACTGTTTTTGCAGTTCCTTATTTTGCTCTAATAAATTAATGATCATTTCATTTGTAATAGTTGGTCCAGAGCTTATTTCGGTAACATTTTTTACGATTTGACTTGTATCAATATTTGTAGCCATATTTTCGAATTGTTTTTCGCAGCTCTGTTTATGAGTAAATAAACTTTGCCGATGTTTGTATGTTTTGCCACATAAACATTTGTGTACGTTGCCTAGTCCGGGCTCCTTTTGTAAGTATTCGACCTTTTGTTTGTGTTTGCGTGTCGAAACATGCCTAGACCAATCACTTTGTTTGCTGCAAGTAAAGTTGCAAGTATTACACAAAAATTTAGGTGTAATAGATGGTAAGACCGCGTCAGTCATGAATGTCAGTATACAATACTGACAGAAAAACTCCCTAAATACTTTGACGCTGAAAATTACAAAAAAATATGCAGTCGCGATTTTTTAAAAAATTTGAAATTTGCTGCATGTCCGAGTAAAATGGGTTTTTTACAAAACTCAGACTCGTTTTTTTGGAAAATGGACATTTTAAAAATGTCCAAAAAAAAAAATCACAGCCATTTCTTTTTTCGTGTTTTGTTAACATTTGAACGTAAAATTATTTAAAAATTGAAACATTTGTGAAACTATTTAAATATGCATTGGTTTATATTAATAAAACAATTATGGACGAAGAGGTTTTTGTTTCTGGATTTGCCTTTCATAAACTTTGCAAATGGTCAATTTGTGATAGATATCCGCAAAATTTACATCTACAAACAATAGAAGAAAATGACCTAGTTTTTTTAAATCTTGATTTTTTACCACACTTTTTGTATGCATTGCAAAAATCACGTCCAAATAATAAGTTCTTATTAATTACTCATAATTCTGATTTATCTTTTACAAATGAATATGCTATGTCATTATTACCATACGTGAATAGAATATTTGCTATCAATTGTATTTGTGATTATAAAGATATAGTAAAACCTATACCTATTGGATTCCGTGATTGGCCTATACACTCTTATGAAATAATAAAAACAATTCCGCGTTTATCAAAAACCATTTTCGTGTATATGAATTTTGATATTAATACTAATATTGAAAAACGCACACACTGTTATAATGCGTTTTCCAATAAATCGTGGGTTTATTCTAATTCTGGTTTAAATTTAGAAACATTTTACAAACAAATGTCTAGCTCAAAATATGTACTTTCTCCTGATGGTACCGGAATTGATTGTCACAGAATATATGAATCCTTATATTTTGATGCGATTCCCATTTTGAAAAAAAACGAAATGTATGAATATTATGAAAAATTACCGGTTTTACTAGTTGATGATTGGTCGCAAATTTCTGAATCGTTTCTAGAAGAAAATTATAGACCCTTGTACGAAACCATCCTTGACTGGAAAAAAAAGAATCCGAATTGGTTATCCGCTAGATTTTGGTTAGATTATCAAGATTGAGTTTTTTTTCTTGCTCTTAAATAAATTGCCTCTATTTCATAAAATGGTATTAATAACGTTTCCCATAATATTTGTCCAAATAAAACTAAGCAGTCAGGTTCCTTCTTCATCGTTTTGGATTTTGTTTGATTTAAATAACCCATATCAATTTTTTTACAATGACTCTGAATTAGCCACAGGTTCCAATAGTTGGAGAATATCTTCCGTAATGTCCCGATTTCCGTGTGTTTGTATTATCTTAGCTACTTGATATGGCGTGTTGCCTTTGCTGTTGGTACGATTCAACGAATCTGGAAAACAGTCTATCAGATATTTAATAGTATCTTTATTTATCGGTTTTTGACAAAGTGCCCAATGAATTGGTAAATTTAAATTTGGAATGGAACACTGTCTGATTGACCTGGGCAATGATTCGCCAATTAGTCGAATGATTTCGAAAGATTTGTTATTTTGTATCGCAAACGCGAGCGGAGTCAAATTGCTTTCTGAAATTATATCTTGTGTTGGCAAATTTTTATTTTCCAAGATATTTCTAAAAATTTCTGGGTCATTGGTTTGTTGAATTGCCGCAATAATGAGGGGTTTGTCTGGAGAATACCAAATACCTTTGTATACCTGCATTTCAGTTTGTTGAAATATTGACATTTTTGAAAGCTTTTTAAAAACCAGGAAATAAAAACGATTGGTTTCAATTTTTTATCCAGATATTATAAAATCTCGATGGAAATAATAGAATTACCCCAATTTTTGAAATTGTTCTCGGCACCAAAAATTCAATTTCATGATTTTTTAAATAAAGCCAAGGTTCGTTTAGGTTCTCAATTACGCCCATTAAAAGAGTATATGAAAGATAAAAACATAAGTATAGCCGATATTCGCTTATTATTTGAGAACATCCAAAATCGCAACGAATATTTGACACGATTCTATAATTTATCTCTTTCAATTCGTTCCGACAAATTATCATGCGAATCCCCTATGAAAAATAAACATCTAGATAATAACACGGAAACTCTTTATAAGAATCTGATTCGAAATATTCATTGGCAGGACATTTTACAGAATACAAAATCGGGAATTGAGAACAATCCAACATTTATTGAAATGTTGAAAGACCTTTATAAACGGCATATTATTGATTATAAAATATTGACTCCGAGTGCACGGCATTATATGAAAGAGGGTCGCCTAGGCAGCGTTTTTTCGTCGTATTATTTTCGTGCGTCTATATTAAATCCCTACCTGCTTTACTCTTTAAATGAATCTGTTTTACATGGTACTAGGATTTTTACTCCAACATTAGGATGGAGTTCGTATAGTTATGGTTTTTTAGAATGTCCAGGAGTTCTCGAATATGTAGGAACAGATGTCATACCGAGTGTTTGTCAGAAAACAAAACGACTTGCTCATCACATTGCTCCTGGTAAAAAAGTAGATATTTACTGTAAACCATCCGAGGATTTGTTAACGAGTAAACCATTTATGCATAAATATCGAGAACATTTCGATGTCATTTTCTTTAGTCCTCCTTACTATCGATTAGAACTTTATGAAGGAGGAAATCAAAGTACAGAACGTTATAAAACATACGAAGAATGGTTAGCGGGGTATTGGGAAAATACAATTCGGCTTTGTCATCATGTTCTCCAAAAACGCGGGAAATTGTGTTATATTTTATCAGGATATGGTTCGGAAAATAACAAAGAGGAGTATGATTTGCTGGGTGATATGAATGCAATTACGAAAAAATTATTTGCTTTTCATAGTCAGCAACCCATGTTTAATAAAAACGTTCACGTCACGAAACATCGCGAGACAGGAGAACAAATCATGATTTTCACTAAAAAATGAGAAAATTAAATATATTATTATACTATATTCTATGAAATCAAAAGTAAATTCATATGACATATTTGATACACTCATTGCTAGAAAATGTATGAAACCGGACAATGTTTTTGATGCTATAGAAAAAACATATCCATTCCCTAATTTTAAATCTATCAGAATACAATCAGAAATAAAATCAAATGGAACATTCGACAATATATATGCTCAATTCAAAAAAATAACAAATATAACAGACGAAGAATTAATAAAGTTAAAACAATATGAACTTAGCAAAGAATTGGACTATTCTATACCAATTCTTTCAAATATAAATAAGATTCGTGATGGAGATATTTACATATCTGACATGTATTTGTCAGAAGAAAATATAAAGACACTTTTAAACAAACACGGAATCAATATTGATAATAAATTATACGTATCTCCAAATGGAAAAAGTTCAGGGAAAATATTCGAACGACTATTGACCGAATACGAAATAATTACACATACGGGCGATAACGAACATTCGGACATTTCGCAAGCACAAAAATATGGAATAAATTCCTATCATACAAAAATTCACAAATATACTAATTTTGAGTCAAGTCTAGTGAAATCTAACAATATTGAATTATCCAATATATTTAGAAATTATAGGTTGCAAAATCCTTATGATGAAACTACAATCGAATATCGTTTGTATGAAGAACAAGCAAAATATAATATACCAATTTTGCTATATATTGCAAAGACGCTTAATGAAATATTATTAAATGAAAATAGAAATACAATATTGTTTTTGACTAGAGATGGATGTTTATTAAAACCAATTGTTGAACATTTGTATCCGCATATTATTTGCAAAGAGTTGCATGCAAGCAGAGCTGTTCACAAAAATTACAATGATATTTATATGAATTATTTAAAAGAAAATTATAATCACGATACTTGCATATTATTTGATATGTGCGGTTCATTTTCTAGCGGAAGAAAATTATATATGGAAGTGTTTGGTTTTTTGCCAAGAATACACATATTTAATTTACATACTAGTCCTAATTTTCAGAAAAAGTATGATGGTTTGACAAACAACGTTTCAATTAATCCGAATGGTGCCAAAACAGAAGGTGTAAATAAGGATATTGTAGGAACATTATTGAGAATGGAAGAAGGACAAAATGTAATTAGAATGCCTCTCGAAATTTCAAAGAACTATGCAATTATAAAACGAGACACGTGTTCAAATTTTATTTTAAAGTATGACAACGAATTGCTATTAAATAATATAAACATTGTTACTGAGTCTGAATGGAACGAATTAATAAATGAGTTTTATTCAGTTCCTCCAGTTATTTGCGATAGAGACACTAAGACATTGGCTGAATTAGCCAATCATTTTTCTTCTGATAAGGGAACTAAATATGCATGTGCACATAATTATGCAAAACATTATGAAAAAGTAATACATTATTACAGTAATGTTTTACAGAAAGACAACATTAATTTATTAGAAATCGGATTAAACCTGGAACGCAAAAATGAATTGCCTTCTTTAAAAATTTGGGATGAATATTTCTGTGGAAATATCAATATTTATGGATTCGATATTGATCCAAAGTTTTTACAGCACAATGGTAAATATAAAAACATAAAGATTTATTGCGGTGACCAATCTAAGATTTCGGACCTATTACAATTATGTGAAAACAAATATACAATACTTATAGATGACGGGTTTCACGCATCGATGCATCAACAAATCAGTTTTAAGACGTTGTGGGATAATGTTGAACCAGGCGGTTGTTATATAATAGAAGATTTACATTGGCAACCTAATTCTGAAACAGGAATAAAAACAAAGGAATTGTTGATTCATTGGCAAAGTAGCAATTTTATTGAATCGCAATATATAAATAAAGAAGAGGTTGATGCAATAAAAACGACAATTGATAGAATTGAAATGTTTGATTCCGAATCTAAAAAATGGAACCCAGAAGATGTAAAAAATGCGTTTGCTGTTATTTATAAAAAATTTAACTGATCGATTATTTTTTGTTAGATTACTAAAAAATGAGAAAATTGAATTCCTTTTCGTTTTGTACAAGTTACGTAAACGTAAACCCCCAGCAATAAAACATGGCCGCTCAACTCCAATCCAAACTTGCTCCAGAGCTGATCGATGTTATCAAATTATATACTGGTGAGGCATATTGGCATAATAACAAGATTTATTATGTCAAGAAAATTCCCAAGACAGATAACCGTTATGCAATGCTGAAAAAACGCCCACTCATTAAACAAGTTCCAAATGATTATAGAGAGCATCCTCTCCGTGGGAGTGTCTGGTTTAAAGTGAACGGAAAATTCATGGTTATTACGATGCGATATAGTTATTTTTGGGATGGAAATAGCAACATCTTTGGATATTTTAAAGAAGTATTTTACAATCGCAATAAAAAGATTATTTATTATGGTTAGAAAAATTGAATTGTTCTTTCATAATACGTATTATTGGGTATTGTAAAAAATGAAAACATTTCTCATCTTGAAAAAGTTACATACACCATTCGTGCGTGCATATAATTCATTTGCACACGGTGGCGGTGGCGGTGGCGGTGGAGGTGGTAGCAACAGACGAGACGAATTCTTTGCCGTTGTCTTTATACTCGGATTAGGGTTTTCGATAAAAAACACAAAAAAATAGCACAATGCCAATTGTATTTAGAAGAGCACAAATTCTAAGTACAATATAAATGAAACTAGAATATATTTTAATTTCTTTATCAGTAGCATTCTTATGGGGATTGGCACCTATTTTTCAAAAACATTTTCTTAAAAAATTCGACAAGGCATCATTGATGTTACTTTTTTCATTTTCCTATGCATTTATCGTTGCCGCATATTCTTTATTTAACCAAACGTCCATAATAAAAGACATATCTTTCTTATCAAACGAAGATTTTTTTAAAATTATTACGTATGTCTTTTTCACTATTTTCTTGACAAATTTACTGATATTACATGTTCTCAAATCCCATGATGCATATGTTGTGGTGGCATTTGAAGCAACTGCCCCTCTTTTCACGTTACTTATTGTATGTTTATTTTTCAATGAAAACGTTACTACAATTGGAGTATTAGGTGTTTTATTAATTGTTTTAGGTGTGTTTTGTGTTTCTTTAAATGACGCTAAATTCAAAATTGAAGAATTTATTGGGTTACGATAAAAATACATGGTTACAATGTTACAATGTTACATAGGCGTTTGGTCTGAAATCACGTGCCGCCACGAACCATAACACAAATGATACCCGTACCGACCAAAACAATTATCTTGGTAAGGAGTCGGCTCGACAAGAACAACATTATTAACGTCATTGTTTGTTTGTGAGTAATCAATGTAACTTTGAGTAACTAAAATAGGTCCAGTTCTATAATAAACATATACATCACGTTTATCATCAGTACATGTCTGCTGTGCACATTCAATTGTTTGATTTGAGATTCGTTGTTTTACTATATTATCAATGATTGTTTTTAAAAACGGATGACCCTTTGGTGAATAAAACGCATAATTTCCTATTAAACAAGAGTTTTGTTTTTTTAATATCTCATCCTCGGGATTTTTTAATTCGACTGGAAAAATGCAACTCGTTTTAACGTCAATAAATTCTTTGAATGACCAAACCGCTTCAAAATCTAAGTCTACATAAACGCCGCCATAATAATAGACAGCCAAATACCTAAAAAAATCTATTTGTTGGATTTTCCCGGGTAAATTTGTAAACGTTTCAAAATATTCTGGCATGCAGGTCTTGATAAATTCAATAATACGGTCATCATCAAAAAACATATAATTACAATCCGGATTCATTGTTTTTATTTTGTTTACCAGACCTTGATAATAGGCAGGTACGTCCTTGGTTTTCCATGTTTGAATAATATTCATATTTATACAATATCTATATTTATATTGTATAAAATTCCGTTTATATATTTTACTGACGATATGTTCTAGACAAAATATCATATATAGGATTCAATAAACAAAAATTGTAAAAGAGTAATTTATGGTGCATAGAGTGGTTAGTGGATGAATGTGAAATATAAGTAGCTGTTAAATAAAAATATAAGCAAAAGGCAAATTCGTAGTGAGTCAAATCTAAAAACAAAATAGGTGAACTTAATGTGCCTAATAACAATAATCCATCTATCTCTGTGACATAAAACGTATCACAAGGATAAACCTCTTGTTGCATATGCATCATTCTGTGATACAGATAATAAACAAACTCAGCAATCATAGAATACGCAGCAACGTTGTATATTGTCTTGTCAACACTATGAGGGCATAAATCTATTTTTCTATTCAAGACAATGGCATAAATCATGGAAAAATTACCTAACATTTTCACCGAAATTTTTACAAGTTTTTCAATTCGATTTATGGTTCTATATCGACTGTATGATGGATTAAAAAACGGTATGTCATTATAAAAACACAAGAAATATGCGGATGCGGTAGATGCCGCAAAAACTCCGAATAATAATTTTGCAGAGAAAAAAAGCGTCGATAACATGGATACATATATTCAAGTGTATTATTTAAATAATTTACATAAAAGTGTTTATTGGTCTTGGTAAAAAATTGATGTTTCGCCTTCCCAATCTATAATCCTTTAAGAATGGACTCATTGATAATTGGTCAAAGGTATACGTTTTATTTGCGATACAGAGAAAAGAATAAGCAAGTTCGTGGTAATTTAGCAAGGATTTACCACCATGCTCATAGGATTTGTGATGAGTTGGGTGTCAGAATAGAAGATACTACCACTATTATTTTGAACAAAGTTGAAACTGAAACATCGAGAGAAACTACTCTTAGTTTTCCACTAGATTGGCTAGATAAAGTAGAAAATCTAGATTCAATACTTGACTCAAGTGTTATTTTACCATGTGACGTTTTGTTGCTTATTGATAATTATTTATAAATGTTCTCTTATGCTTGTTCTATTGTTTTGATGATATCCTCAGGATAACCCATGTCTTTTAATACTCGTAACGCACCTTTAATTTTGGAAATTCCGGGTTTCATCTTATACGTATAATAAAACTCGCCGTTTTCAAGAACCTGCACATGCATTTTGAAGTTCTCAATCGACTCGGATTTTCTGTATTTTTTACAGATAGATAAATAATGTGTTGTCAAAATGAAGTTTACGTTTTTGTATTTGGAGAGATATTCCAAAAATGCATATCCTGCCTTTGATGCTTCCTCCGGATTCGTTCCCGAGTATAATTCATCAAATATGCAAAAATGACGGTATCGCGTTCCATTATTCTCATTAATAATATCCAAAATATCTTTACATCGTCTAGATTCGGCTTGAAATAAACTATCACGACCCGAAGTATCAGGTATATTCAAATATGAATGAATATGTGTATACGGCGTCAATTCAGCAGATTCATAAAATCCACACCCAAGTTGCTGCGTAAAAATAATATTCATGGCCGTAGTTTTCAAAATCGTGGTTTTTCCGGCTTTATTGGGTGCGGATATAATAATATTTTTTTCGAACGAACAATTATTCTTTACTGGGTTATCATTGAGTAGTGGTGGATAATATTGCTCTTTAAAATCACATACTGCATCGCCACTTATGTTACCAAAACATACTATTCCATTATTTAAATTATCACTTACCCCCACAATATTATCTATAAAACCTTCAAACCCCGCAGCATATCGAATTGCTTCTTCATAATCTGGTTTAGAATAAAAACTATAATAGCATTTTAATAATTCGCCAAATTCAGTGAATTTAGATAGTGAATTTGCAAACGGATCAATATAAACTAATTCAGATTCCATAGTCAGCAAATAATTATAATGTTTCACCACATCTTGGCAAAATGGTTCATAGGATGAATAATTAGAAGCAATAGATAAAAAGGACTCCATACTACGAATAGAATATTGTATTTGGTAACGCAAATTAATCAGCGAATCGTTTATTTTTTTGACATTATAATAAAATCGGTGACATGTGTTCACGTTTTGATAGATTTGTAGAACGTACAGCGAAAACGTGATTAATAAATAAACCATTTTATCCCAACTTATAGACTGGATACTAGATAACGCCTTTCCAATAAAATGGTTTTTTGCTAGAGAGGTCAATATTTCAACATATGTTTCTACGGTAATGGGGATTTGTTGGATTTTTAATAAGATAAAGGGAAAAATAAGGAAAAAGATAGGAATTAAAAAACTAGTAAGTGGAGAGGCAATGTTCAAAAACGATACAATTTGTAAAAAATTCGTAGATTCATTCAAATATTTTAACATATCCCAATCCATATACCCATACTTTTCTAAGAAAAAATCGTCTTCTTTTAAATCTTTCCAAAGTGAGATATACTTATCATAATTCAGAACATCATTTCCATAGTTTGTAGTTTCTTTGTACTTATTCATATTTTTTAACAAATTTTGTGTATCGTTTATAAAATCAATGTTAGTAGTATATTGTTTTTTCCATTTATGAATCATTTCCTTGGCAAATTGATGGTTAGGTTTAAATAAATATTCATACATTGAAGAAGATGAGTTTTTATTTTCAGATAATTCCAAGTCTTCACATACAATGTTTGATAATGGGAATACGGTTGAACTGTCTAAATATGTAATCGGTAAACGGAAATTAGTATGAATTTCTTGGGATATAATTGGTTTTATAAAGGGACATGATTGTTGTTCTTCTGTCGTATTTTCTATTTTAGAAATAGGTTTTATTTCAATATCCAATTGTGCCATAAAGGCGGTTTTGTTTATTTTATCAAGCTCTTTGTGTAGAGTTTCTCTAATAGTAGTTATCATTATAGTATTTACATAGTAAAAGTAAATAGTATAAACGAATTTGTAAAAAAGACAGGGAGTTACGTATCGCCAACAGGTAATTCATTAATTGTAATTTTGTAATGATTTTCGATCATTTTTATAGTAGAAATATCGCGTTTAGTTATAAAATTAATTGCCAAACCTTTACGCCCCCATCTTCCACTCCGTCCTATTCTGTGTAAGTAAGTATGTGGACAATTTGGTAAATCGAAATTAATTACAGTGGATACTTGCTGGACATCGATTCCTCTTGCAGTAATATTAGAAGAAATTAAAACTCTAAACTGCCCTCCTCTGAACGATCTGAAAATATTATCACGTTCTTCCTTGTTGATTGAACTGTGAATCGCACAAACCGAAAACCCTTCGTCTGTCATTGCTTGACATAAATCAATAACACGTTTTACATTATTACAATAAATGATACATTGGTTTACACTAATCTTGGCAAAAAGCTGCTTCAACATATCGTATTTAAAAAAGTCATTTTGAACAGCAATGAAATTTTGTTGAATACATTCTAAATTTAATTCTTCCTTTTTCATTGTAATTTTTACTGGTTCCCGCATAAATTTGTGAGCAAGCTTAATTATTTCTTCAGGCATAGTTGCACTAAATAATGCAACTTGTATATCATCATTAAAATATTGAAAAATATTGTATATTTGCTCTTTGAATCCGCGTGATAACATTTCGTCTGCCTCATCTAATACAAACAATTTAACTAATGATAGATTAATATTTTTTCTTCTAGTCATGTCATATATTCTTCCTGCTGTTCCAACTATTATTTGAGGGGGATTTTTTATAATATCTTGTGCGTCTTGTTGCACTGAAGTTCCACCAATAAGCGTTTTTACCACAAGGCCTTCCATGCAGTATCCTAAATCCGTAATTACGCCGCATATTTGCTTAACTAATTCATGTGTTGGTGCTATTATGATTGCCTGTAAAATAGGAGTTTTTGTATCTATTAATTGCAAAGCACTAATTGAAAAAGTTCCTGTTTTTCCACTTCCCGATTGAGCCTGAGCTATAGTGTCTTTACCTTTGATGATTGGTAGGATTGCCTTTTTTTGAATTTCACTTGGGTTTTCAAACCCATAAGAGTAAATGCCTCTTAGCAATTCCGTTTTAAATTGAAAATCATCCCAAGATTCTACTTTTTCAATTTCTTCTGTTTTAAGTTCTTCTTGTTCTTGTTCTTTTTCTTGTTGTTGTTGTTCTTGTTGTTGTTGTTCTTGTTCCTTATCCATACAAATATATGAATAAATTGCTCTATTGTTTCTATACCAATTATTAAAATATATAATAAGGTCAAAACATATAAATAGTTACATGTTAATATAGGTAGGATGTATACGTTAGATAATTTTCAAGAAATAGCATTTTCAGGATATGATTATGTTTTGCCAATTCAAACCGTTACTACGGTTAGAAATTTATCAAATGAATTAGGAATAATTTTAACTTCACAGCCTACCAGTACGATTTCTACGGAACGTCCTAAATTATTTAAATTAAGACCGGGTGCAGTAAATCGAAAACCCAAAGCAGAAAACGAGACTTGGGAAAAGGCACCAGCTTTTAAAACAACAAAGCTTGCACAAAAAGAAGGCGTCGAAAAATTAATGAATGATATTCGAATTTGTTTGAATAAAATTTCTAGTAAAAATTATGATAAGCAACGTGACATGATTATACAATACGTAAAACAGATGGATTCAAATCGGGAAGAATTAGCAAAAATTACAAAATCAATTTTTGATATTGCCAGTTCAAACAAGTTTTATTCAGAATTATATGCTCTTTTGTATAAAGAATTAACTGATGAATTTCCTCATTTTAAAGAAATTGTTGGCACAATCATCACTGAATATATAGAAAATATTCATACCATACGTTACGTGGACCCGAAAGTTGATTATGATAAGTACTGTGAAAATAACAAAGAAAATGATAAACGGAAAGCGATGACTGCATTTATCGTGAATTTAGCAAAAAATACTATCTTTAACAATGAGATTGTTATTGAGATAATTATTAAACTTCAAGAAATGGTTTTAAAATATATCGATGAACCAGAAAAGACAAATGAAGTGGAGGAAATTACTGAGAATATTTTTATTTTTGTAACTATGTCATTGAAAGAAATGTCTACTTCTTCTTCGTGGTCGTCAGTTATTGAAAATACAAAGAAATGCTCTCAGTCTAAAATAAAGGAACATATCAGTATGTCAAGCCGAGCATTATTTAAGTATATGGATATTTTGGATTTTGTTAAGAAAAATTCGTTAGTGTAATGTTATTATTATTATTATTTCTAAAAGTAAATAGAAATAATAAAAAATATACATAATACATAATGGTAAAATCAAAAATAGATGCCGACAATATAAATTATGATGAAGATAAGGGAGTAGATGCTGACGATTTTAATCACCCATCGGCACGATATACATATATGATTTATGAATTAGAAGTGGTCATTGTTTTGGGGATGATACGACATACTTATTCAAAGTATAATGTTGCATATTATCCTATTTATTTAGTATTTGGAGATGAAGTTGATTCAAAGATTGGTGTATTTGAAGTAGAAAGTTCAAAGGCACTCGAAGCCGTGGATGAAGATGGGGATATTGATTTAACAAAAGGAAAAATTGTTATTTTTGCGTCAAAAGATTATTTACAATCTGTCATTGCTGAAAATAAAACTAATTCCATTAGCACAGTGGAAAGCGAAATAAAAGACGAAATTGGTAAAGGCACGGAAGAGAATCCGATAGTTATTGATGACACAGATGATGTAACGCGTTTAGATTTACCAAAAGATAAGGTTTCAGCGGTTTCTAGTGAGGCAGGCAAAGAGTTATCAGATGGGTTTTTTTTAATAAAAGAACCAACAGATACCACAACTTTTCAAGAAGAAACGCTAGAAGAAAGTGACAAATTAAAGGGCGAATTTAACGAATCTCCGAAAAATAACTGGATGCAAAACTTTATTATGAACATGAATTATAAAATCGTAGATAATGAAGCCGGAGGTGACTGTTTATTTGCCGTAATAAGAGACGGCTTTCTTCCGACTGGAAAAGAAACTACTGTGGCAAAATTGAGAGCATTATTATCTACCGAGGCAACGGAAGAAGTTTATTCCAATTCGCGTTTATTATATGTAGAATATTTGGCAGAAATCCAGGATAAAGAGAAGGAAATGAAAGAAATTAAAAAAAAAACTGCACTTTTGAAGAAACGTAGTGAAACTTCTTCTAATAAAGAAGATAACAAGTCCATTTTAAAAGAGGCAAAAGACTTCAAAGAAAAATATCAAAAATTGGTAGAAAGTAAAGAATTAACTCAAGAATTAATGAATGAATTTGAACATATGAAAGACATTGATTCATTGGATAAATTTAAAGAGTTTATGTTAACCAGGAATTATTGGGCAGATAGTTGGGCCATTTCAACGCTTGAACGGTTATTAAATATAAAAATTATAATTTTATCAGAGGAAGCCTTTGACAATGGTGATAAAAATTCAGTGTTGTTATGTGGACAATTAAATGATGAAGAAGCGGAAAACAAGGGTTCTTTCAAACCTGATTATTATATTATTACTACATATTCAGGTAATCATTACAAATTAATAACATACAAAGAAAAGACAATTTTTAAATTCAGAGAGCTACCTTATGATGTTCGAGTTCTCGTTATTAATAAATGCATGGAGAGGAATGCAGGTCCCTATTATTTAATTGAAGATTTTCGTAATTTGAAAACCCGATTGGGGTTGGACGCGGATGAGGGGAGACCTCATGTCGATGAAGATGAATTCTTAAAAAAAGACATTTATGATAAAAATATTGTTTTTCGGTTTTATTCACACTCTGATCCTAACCCAAAAGCCGGAACTGGTTCTGGGGAAACTATTTTACCCATGGAAAAACTAAACTTTACTGCGTTGAATAATAAAAAAAATAAGGCGTTGTTTGATTGGCGAAAAAAACTCGATGATTCGTGGTCAGCTCCATTTACAGTGGATAGCCATCGCTGGAATACGGTAGAACATTATTATCTGGGTTCTCAATATAAGAAGGGATTTCCCGATTTTTACTTACAATTTGCATTAGATAGTGAAAGCAAAACCTCTACTGATTTGGCTCTTGCTCATATAGCGGGCAGCGAAAGCGGTAAATTAAAGGATAAGATTTTGCGAAAACCTGAGATAAAGCCCGATGCGGACTTTTTCGAGCAAGGTGAAAATAGCCGAAGTAAAGTTGAACGTAAAACTGCCTTGCTAGCTAAGTTTGGGCAAAATCTAGATTTAAAACAAGTACTCTTGGCAACTAGAAATGCTAAATTGACTCATTTTAAGAGAGGAAGAGAACCAGAAACGGATGATTTATTAATGGAAGTGAGAAAGGAATTATCAACTGCTTAAAGCCACAACTCGTAAATGTATATATTATTGTATAATCATGCTAGTATTAGAATTAAAAAAGGAACAACGATATTTATTTCATTACAAAAATAATAATAGAAGTAGTTTTAGAGCAACATTTGATCACTTTGTTACAAATGCTAGCTCAACGTACATAAATCTAAAAAAATATGCCTCTATTCATGATACCATTCTATTACCAGAAAGATGGATTATTCATACTCATTTAATATCAAAAATAGAATCTTTATCTGAAATTGTAGGTTCATCGTGTAAATTACCAGAAGATGTTTTGAATCTTATTGATAATTATTTTTGAGAACACAAAAAAAAGATTCCGATTTGGTTATCGAAAACACAGATATTTTGTGTTCTCAATAACAGTATTTTTGATAAAAAATTGAATAACTTTTTTATCAAATTAAAACCAGTATAAATTCTCCCCAGCACTATACCACTTTACCCAAAGATGTCAACTTCTTCTTACGTTCACTTGCCTGCCTATGGCGGCAGCATCCGTATCGTGACCCTCCCCCTGGGTTATGAGACTGCAAACAAGGTGAAGCAGCTAGTTGAGGAGGAGCTTGAGATTGGACAAGTGCTTTCCGTTCGCATCCAGGGACGCAAGACGCCTCAAGGCGTCCAATATTCTACGGCATTCATCGACTTCAAGTCCTGGGCTCTAAACAATGACCTCATCGGGGCCATTGAGGACTCCACCTACGATGAGCACGACCTGCCCCTTATTGACCTGAACAAGGCTAAGACCATTTGTGTCCGCGAGGGCTCCTATAAGTGGGCCAATGGCCGAGTCATGGAGCACCTTGCTATTCGCCCGGTCGACTACGGGATGGGTGGTGCGATTCCTTCCAACAATGAATCCGTCTCGACCGGAGGTCCCTTGCCTGTTCAACACGGCATGTTCTCCTACGGCAATGCCCTTGACACTCCTTTGACAAGCAATGTTGTCCCTGGTGAAGGGGTGCAGTTGGACTGCGTGGGCACGTCTTGGAACAGCATCTACATTCCGGTCTTTCCGAAGAACTTGGCTCTGGATATGAGCGATGGCACCTACCAGTCTGTTCAACCCGCAGACATCCAGAATTTCTGCGAGAAGCACTTGCAGCTGGGCAGAGTGAGCCGCGTGGACTTCATTTCACGCTCTGGTCCCGATCAGCCTGCTGTCCAAGGTGCCTTTGTTCATTTTGAACACTGGAACAACAATGGTCCCTCGACAGATGTTCGCATCGGTCTCAATCACCACGAGAGTATTCGTGTTCACGGAGGATTTTTGCCACAGTATCCGTGCGGCCCTTTGAAGTTTGTCACCATCCAGAATGGCAAGGTAGAGCCAGCATATTTGGTCTTCAAGATAAACCACAAGCCGCTCCCTCAAGCAGATACAAGCCTGAACACGGCCCAACTGGTCGCGGCCAACAAGTATTTGGAGGAGCAGATTGCCGAGAAGGATGCTCTCATCGGTGGACTCATGGCGGCACTTGAAGTAAGCAAAACTGCTGCCATTGCCAATGGCCAACTCATCGCTGACAACAAGTTTTTGCAGGAGCTGATTGCAGACAAGGATTCTCACATCGAGATGCTCACATCGAGGGACTCTTCTGCTGCTGATGCTTTGGGAGTGGATGGTCTTGGGCCGATGCAGGTATCGGAGCTGGCTTAGTTTTAGTTTTTAGGATAGATAGTTTAGTTTTATAATATAGTAAATATAAAAAAAGGGAAACCTTTTTTTATGTTGACCAGCCACTTTTCATATATTGTAAAAAATTACTGGCATTTTCTCTATAAAGTGAAATCCAAATAGAACAGTTTCCAGTAGATCCGCAAATAACATATTTACATTTTGACATGATAATAGTGATAGCAAGATAATATTTGGAAAAATAATGATTTTTGTCCGCAAAGACGCTGTCTACGGAATCTTTTCGTTTATTCATATGTCGAATTTCGTCATTAAAACAAAAAGAATTTGATGGAAAGGTTTGTTGCATTTTTTCTATAAATTCGGTTTCATCACTTTGAATTAAGAATTGAATTCCAGTATTTTCACGAAGGATATCGTTCGCTCTTTGTATAATATCTTCATAGTCACAAAGGGGAGACTCAATTATCTTATCATTTCCACGATAAAACAATACGCAAATGTTATTATAATCAATTATTTTGTATTTGTTCTCGATTTCTACTATTTTTTCTTGTATTGGAATTGATGGCGTAAAATATTTTTTTACAAAAGGACAAATGTTTTTATGATCCAACGTTTTGTAATCATTATATTGATAATTTTCATCATAATCAACAATTATATCAGATGTTATTTGAATATTGGATTCGTGATAATGCGTAAAATAATCAAATGTGATATCGTCGTCATTACCAGATTCCTTATATTTTAAATAGGATTGTGAAGAGTCAACTGTTTCTGGCAATGTAAAATTATTATTGTTGAAATATTGAATAATTTGATGAAGTCTTACCGAGCTATTAGAAAAAAACCCGTGATCATGAATAACTTTTAACATTTTTGCGTATAAGTTTCCGTGTTATATAATAGGTATTCATATAATATGAAAAATGTCATTTTTAGAATTCGTGAACAGACATGCGTAGCGTTTGTAACATCTTTACATTGTCGATTTTTTTACAATGACGATTAAACCAGGTCTCCAGCAATTTTATACTTTGTAAATATTCTATACGTTGATAATGTTCTCGAATAAAACCACAATAATCAATCAAATTTTTATCAAAATGACTAAATTGTAGAGAACCTTGATTATGTATCGCACACCAGTGAATATAATCACCTACGAAAAACATCATCATTGATTTTAATACAAAATAAGCAAATATCGGTGTTTTTTCTTTATATTTGTAGAGCCTCGCATGTTGAGCTTGAGGTGTCGTAGAATATAAATCTTCATACCCTAATCCAAAATTACGGAGAACCTTGACACATTGAAACAAAGAAAATTCCTGTTCTTTTTTAAGCATTTTTTTGGTTTTTTTTATTAATTCATCAATGGTTCTCGTTTTAGTTGACAAAAAACTGATAAACATGACGTTCATTATTTCAGCCCACATTTCACAATACGATTCAAAGAAACATTTTTCTGTGGTCTTAATCGGGAAAATGGATAATATACATTTGTTTATTTGGGAATTATCCATTCCTGAAAAATCTAATCCCATGTTATGAAATGTTTCGTGAATGAGAACCTTAAACCACTCTTCTTCTCTATAAATATGTATTTCAGATACTGTACTACAAGTCGTTGTGAAACCGCTATTTGCATGCTCTTGTTTTATGTGTTCATGAAGACTCGGTAATGTCTTTTTTAATTCTGTTAAATACAAATAAATATTTAATCTTCGAGAACATTGCGTAGATGCATAATGCGTGGATACGTATAACCACATAAATATGCGTTTTAATGAATCATTACAATATCTGGTATTATTTTGCGTGGTTTTTTCAAAAATAATAGATACTTGTATCTCCCGGGTTCCCATTTTGAATGTAAATATGCATCCAAATTTGGCTATTTTCTCAATTTCCGACCTGGCCATTTCAGGTGAATAATGATAATCTACTCCTCTGGGAATTTTCGTATGTTCAAAGTTTATCCATTTTTCTTGTATAACTGCTTTCTCAAATTCATCTTCAGCTTCCTTCATTTTGTGAAAAATGGTTGCTAGCATTGGAGTAGCTTCATGAGAAAAATGAATGTGAGGTGTATGTGATAATTTTGAAGAAACCGTACTGTCTAAAAAATGAATTATTTGTTTTGATATTTCTTTCATCTAGCATATACGGATAAAATAATGCGTAGCTTCAAAAAATTGAACTCTCCGTAAACGTCTTAGTGGCTACTATAAAACGAACAGATTAACAAAATGGGTATAAAAAATTTGAACCGGTTCCTCAGGGACAATTGCAGTAAAAGGTCTATTCGTAAGGTTCATCTTAAACAATTCGCTAATAAAATAGTGGTTATTGACACGAGTATTTATTTGTATAAATTTATGAGTGAGGGGGCACTCATGGAAAATATGTATTTATTTATATCTATCTTAAAATCCTATTATATTACGCCCATTTTCATATTTGATGGAAAACCACCCCCCGAAAAAAAGGAATTGCTTAATAAACGCCGCATGGAAAAAAAGGATGCTGAAATAAAGTATAAAAATATAGAATCCGCCTTAGAAAAAGTATCTGTTGATGAAAAAAAGGAAATGCTTATGGAAATGGACCTGTTAAAACGCCAGTTTATTCGAATTAATCAAGATGATATACGAAATGTAAAGGAATTATTAGATGCATATGGTATATCTTATTATGAATCTCCATCAGAGGCAGATGCGGTGTGTGCTTATCTTACTAAAATAGGTAAGGTATGGGCTTGTTTAAGTGATGATATGGATATGTTTTTATACGGATGTCCGCGTGTTATTCGCCATTTGAGTTTGATGAATCATACCGTTGTTTTATATGATACAAAGGCCATTTTAAAAGACTTGCAAATGACAGAGCGACAATTTTGCGAAATAATGGTGCTTTCTGGTACTGATTATAATTTACATTCGAATACCTGCCTTTATGAAACCATGCGATGGTATCAGGAATATAGAAAATATCTTGATAATTACAAAAATAAAAACGAAAATGACGTAGATGGGAATGCGAAACCCCAGTTGGAATTTTATGTATGGTTAGTAAAAAATACAAAATATATTAACGATTACTTGCGGTTATTAAAAACATATCAGATGTTTCAAATGAATAATAACATTCATTTGAACTCTTGGCAAGACGTTCAGTTTGATAAAAAATCCGAAGATATTGCTTCTTTAAAAAACATTATGAAGGAACATGGGTTTGTGTTTACACGATAATTTATTCGTTTATCTCGATAAATGATTTTTACATCTTTTTTTTTTTTTTATTTACAATTCGGTTCAAATGAAAACGACTTAATGTTAAT